>JAEEGL017046080.1_pt1 | contig 28489 bp, 25 predicted proteins | sample 9134231 | NCBI WGS metagenome assembly JAEEGL01 (sample SAMN16246548, study PRJNA631951) | gut metagenome | biome: gut microbiome; feature: rumen; material: fiber-attached | host: Bos | place: Iran: Karaj | collected 2018-10
TTACTTGAGGGAGTAATTAAAATAAAAGCTAGTGTTAAAGCAACTGATTCTACGATATCAAAAATAGCTACTTTAGTTAATGAAGCAAGTAATAGTAAAGCAAAAGTAACAAGAATTACTGATAAAGTAAGTGGTATATTTTGTTTTGTTATAATGGGAGTTAGTTTACTTACATTACTTTTAAATATGTTAATAACAAAAGATGTTAGTATTTCTATGAATAGAATGATTAGTGTACTTGTTGTAAGTTGTCCATGTTCTTTAGGATTAGCTACTCCTGTATGTATTATGGTTGGTTGTGGAGTTGGAGCTAAGAAAAGAATATTAATTAAGAATGCTAATGTTTTTGAAAACTTTAGTAGTGTAGATACTATTATATTTGATAAGACAAAGACACTTACTAATGGTAAGCCAAGTATTATTGAATTTAATGCTAGTAGTGATATATATAACATATGTTATTCTTTAGAAAAACTTGCAATTCATCCTTTTAGTATTGCAATATGTGATTACTTAGAAACAAAGAATTGCACAAGACTTGAAATAACTAATTATAAAGAAATAGAAGGTATTGGTATATCTGGTCTATATAATAACAATACATATTATATTGGTAATATAAATGGACTTAATAAGTTTAAACTTGATTCTATTGACGTTAAAAATAAAGCATTAGAATATTTTAATAAAGGATGCAATATATTATTTATATATGATAATAACAAAATATATAGTTATATTGTCATTAAAGATTTATTAAAACAAGATAGTAATAAATTAATTGATTTATTAAAAGATAATAATATAAAACCAGTATTATTAAGCGGAGATAAAGAAGAAATAGCTTTAGCGATATCTAAAGAATTAAATATTAATGAATATTATAGTGAAGTATTACCAATAGATAAAGGTAATATTGTTAATGCGATAAAAGAAAAATCAGGGAAGATTTCTTATTGTGGAGATGGAGTTAATGATAGTTTGGCTTTAGTTAATAGTGATGTTGGTATATCATTTAATGAAGCAAGTGATATTGCTATTGAAAATAGTGATATTATTATTATGAATGATGATATCATTAATATAATTAATGCATATAAATTATCAAAACTTGTTATGAGAAAAATAAAAGAGAATTTGTTTTGGGCTTTCTTTTATAATCTATTTGGTATACTTCTTGCATGTGGTATTTTAAGTAGTATTCTACATATTACATTTAATCCAATGATATCTAGTATACTTATGTCTATTAGTAGTTTGTTTGTTGTAATTAATTCTCTATTTATTAATAGGTTTAAAAGTGTTTAAAATTTATTAAAATCTATTGATTTTATATATATTTAATTGATTTTACATACATATTATGATATAATATTTTCAGTTATTTAAACAAATATAACAATGTTTATATAAATTTAATTCATTCAAGGAGGTATAAGAAATGAATTATAAAGAAGCTGCAAAAGATTTCTTAGAAAATGAAAAGCAATTTCATTTAGGAGTTATTCCTACTGAACAATCTAACCCATTAACAAGAAATCTAAGTGCTACAATTCAAAGAAATACAGAAGAAGGAGTTAGCATGATTTTAAGTGCTGACGTTAATATTCCTACTGTAGCTGCAAAAGCTGTTAAAACTAAAAATTTCCAAAGATTAGTTGCAGATATTAAGAGAGTAATGTATGAAAATAAACGTGTTGTTATCTCTAGTGTTGGTGCATCTGGAAGAATGGCTATTCAAATTGATGCTGCTTGGAGATATTTCTGGACTAATTTAGCTACTAAATTACCTGAAAAAGCTGAAAAGTTCTTATACAACGCTAACCGTGTAGAAAGTTTTACTACTGGTGGAGATAGAGCTCTTGTTAGATCTGTTGAAAACTTTGAAGACTATATGACATTTGGTGCTCAACAAGTAAGAGATGCTAATATGGGTCCTGGAGATGTATTATTAGGATTATCTGAATGTGGTTTAAGTGCTAGTATTAATGGTAGTGTTTGTGAAGCTGATGATTTAGGATGCACAACTTATTACTTACACTGCAATCCAAAAGAGATTTTATACGAACATCTAGAAAGATGCCGTAAAGTATTTGATAGACCAAAAGTTATTAAAATGCCTTTATTCGTTGGTAATATGGCTGTTAGTGGTTCTACTCGTATGCAAGTAACTACTGTTGAATTATTAGTAGCTGGTGCTGCATTAGAACTTGCTTGTAACGAATGGTGTCAAGAAAACTTATCTAAAGAAGAACTTGAAGTTGCTGGTTTAGTTGCTTTAGAAGCTAAAGATTATGCTAGTGAATTCAAGAAATTAAATAAAGCTTTAGCTACAGGTAAAGGATGCAAAGGTTTAGCTGAATTTATCGAATTAGAAAAGAGTGTTTATGATAAGAAAGGTTTAATTACTTATTGTACTCATGACTATTTACTTGATATCTTAACTGATACAACTGAACGTCAACCTACATTCACTCTTCCTCCATTCCGTAAGTTCAATGATACTAACGCTGAATTAAGCTGGGCTTATGTTAAAGATCCACTATATCCAAACGAAGTTGCATGGCAACATGTATTCCGTCGTCCTATGAAGGGTCTTGATTGGACTAAAGAAGATTATATTAGACTTGAAGCAAGTCAAGCTATTATTGACAATCCACCAAGTGTTGGAACTGATGAAGTATGTCAATATAACATTGGTAATTGTGATGATCCATCTAGATATTCTCGTAAACCAAACTGCTTAGTTTGCTTAGATATCAATGGTAGTGCAACTCCTGAAGTTATGGCTTGGTTCAAAGAAGAAGTTAAGAAATTTGATAAGGGTGTTGTTGTTCGTATGGGTAATATCGGTAAAGGTAAATTATACGAAAACGAAATCAAGATTCCTGTTAAATTAAAGAGAACTTCTAACGAGTTATTAACTCACTTAATGGTTAAATTAGCATTCAATACTGTAAGTACTGGTACAATGGCTAAGATGGGAAGAGTTTGGGGTAACTGGATGATTCAAGTTTTACCAACAAACAAGAAATTAATTGACCGTTCTACACGTATTATCGCTAATATAGCTGGTATTCCATATGAAGAAGCTCTAGAAGAATTCTTCAAATCATATCTAGGAAGAGATCCAAAAGAAGAATATCGTGAAAGCTATGTTGTTGAAACATTAAAGCGTTTAGGAAAAGATCCTAGTCAAGATTTAAAATAAAAAATAATAAAGACTTTCTAGAATTTTAGAAAGTCTTTTTTAGATAAAAGGAGCAATTATGAAAGTATTAGTAATAGGTTTATCTGGTGAATCAGTATTTTTAAACGTTGATCATTTTAATAATATTGGTGAAACTATACACACTAAAAATAGATTCGTTGAGCCTGGTGGTAAAGGTTATAATCAAGCTATAGGACTTGGTAGACTAGGAGTAGATGTTAGTTTCATATCAATAGTTGGTAATGATAGTTATTCTAAAACTATTAAGGATGTATTAGTTGAAAATAATGTTAAACCATTATTAATAAAAAAAGATAGTTTATCTGATTATGCTGTAATTGTAACTGATAAAACTGGAGAAAATCATGTTATTGTTGATTCTAGTTTGTCAAGTACTATTACATTTAGTGATATATTAATGTTTGATAAAGAAATACAAGAATGTGATATTATATTATTACAAAATGAATATCCTAAAGATGTATTATATAGTATTATTGATTATTACTATAAATTAGGTAAAACTATTGTTTTAAATCCTGCTCCAAGACTTGAATTAAATGAAGAGTATATTAAAAAAATAGATTATATTATTCCTAATGAATTTGAACTTACTAGTTTAGCAAAAGATCATGTATATGAGACTTTATATAATAAAGGTTTAAAACATATAATCTGTACTCGTGGTAGTAAAGATGTATGTTATTATAATGGAAGTTATCATTATTTTGAAGTAGAAAAAGTAAATGTTGTTGATACAACTGGTGCTGGTGATAGTTTTTGTAGTGGAATAGTATATGGAATTGCTAATAACATGGATATATTTGATACTATTAGATTTGCTATAAAGGTAAGTGCATATAAGATTACTAAAAAAGGTGCTATTAGTGGACTACCTTATCTAGCTGATATTAAGGAGTAGATATGATAAAAGCAATTAGTGTTGGAGTTAAGTTATCAAATGTTACTTTTGATAAGTTTAATTCTGAAATGAATGAATTAACTGAATTATGTAAAGCTTGTGATATTGAAATAGTAGATAGTATATATCAAGAACTTGATTCTTTTAATAGTGAGTTTTATTGTGGTAGTGGTAAGGTTAGTGAAATTAAAGATAAATCTTTAGAAAATGAAGCAAGTATTATAGTTTTTAATGATGAACTTACACCTAGTCAAATAAGTCATTTAGATGAAGCTATTGGCATTACTATTTATGATAGAACATATCTAATTCTTGAAATATTTAAACAAAGAAGTAAAACTAAAGAATCTATTCTTCAAGTGGAACTTGCTAGTATTTTATATATGAAGCCAAGATTACAAGCATTAATGAATGGATTTGATAGACAAGGTGGAGGTGGTGGAGGCTTACACTCTAAGGGTGAAGGTGAAACCAAACTTGATCTAAAGAAACGTCTAACAAATGATAGAATACATGCTTTAAAAATAGAACTTGAAAAACTTAAAAAAGTAAGACAAACTCAAAGAAAAACAAGACATAATAATGAAATAAAGAATGTATGTCTTGTTGGATACACTAATAGTGGAAAATCAACTCTTCTTAATACTTTTTTAAAGATGAGTAAGGATTATACAAAAGAAAAAGAAGTTTTTTCTAAGAATATGCTTTTTGCAACTCTTGAAACAAAAGCTCGTCAAGTAACATTAAATCAAAATAGATTTGTATTAACTGATACAGTAGGTTTTATAGAAAAATTACCTCATTCTTTAATAGAAGCTTTTAAATCTACGCTTGAAGAAGTTAGTCAAGCAGATTTATTACTTCATGTAATTGATATATCTAATCCTGATTATCTAAATCAAATGGAAATTACATCTAGTGTATTAAAGGAATTAAAAGCAGATAATATTCCTACTATTAATGTATTTAATAAGATTGATTTAGTAAATCAATCATATGTTAAAAATGAATACTTTGATAGTATTAGAATTAGTGCTAAAATAATATTAACATTGAATATTTATATCAAATGATATTAAATAAATTATATCAAGATTATGAATTATTAGAATTATTTATTCCATATGATAATAGTAGTATCTTTTATAAATATTACAATGATTTAATTATATTAGGTTTAAAAAAGAATGATAATGGATTACTTGTTAAGATAAAAGCGAGTAAGGAGATATCTAATAAACTAAATATATATAAAAATACTGGAAGAGATTAATCTCTTCCAGTTTTAAAATTATCATATAATTCTAATGCTTTGTTATATATTTCTAAAGTGTTATCATAACTAATTATATCTTTTGCTTTTTTAGCATCAACCCAAATACCACTTGAGAATATATTTTCAAGATGGAATGCTTGTTTTTGATCTAATACATATGCAAAACAATCAATATGTTTTGTTATCATTTCATTACCAAATGGATTAAATAATTCATCTTTGTTATATTTAAAATGACTTGTTGAGAATGTATATTGGTAGTTACCACAATTGCCTAGACAGTATGCATTTTTGATATCTACACCACTTTCTTCAAGGCATTCTCTAATAGACGCATCTTTACTTGTTTCTCCTTTTTCAATGTGTCCTTTTGGAAATACATATTCATTTCTTAGGGTTTGTAAAAGAAGAACTTGGTTAGAACAAAATACTATAGCAAGACCAGAGTATTCTTGTTTGTTTTGTTTTTTTGATTTTAAAACAAGTTTTTCTAAGCTCATTTTGCCATCATAAACATCTTTTGGAAAGTCATATTTACACATTGCAAAATCAAGTAATGATAATTTATCTTGTTTGAACTTTTTAATATATGCTTGAAATTTATCACATTCTTGTTTTATTAGATAATTTTTCTTATTAGCACCTTTACAATAAAAATAATGATCTGAAGTATTATCTAGTGCAACAAACCATTTGTTTGAATATTCATATATAATAAATGAATTACTATCTGTTATTTTTCCATCATTATAATACAATAAATATGATTCGCAATTAATATTATTTTTAATAAAAAAATCACGATATATCTCAACGATATCAAATGATAGACCAGTTTTTGATTTTCTTAGGTCATCTGGTGTTTGTAGTTTATAATTTTCATCACATGATGCATACTCGTCAAGATGTTTAACCCCATCTTTATCAAAGTATCCAATCTTAATATTATAGACAAACTTAGACAACTCCTTTAACTTTTTTAAGACTTCAATCATGTTTAACCTCTTAAAAAAATATTATCATAAATTAATATATTAGTCAATATTAACAAAAAAATAAGAATATGATATAATAATTTTAAGAGGTATAATTATGAAGGATATTACAGTTAACAATAGAATAGCTAACGAAATTCACTTTAAAAACATATTTTTAAAGAATAGTTATACCGAACTTGGTATAATTGATGTTGGAGTTTTAGAAAGATTATTAAAGCATGAATTAGTTAAATTTAGTGATATTTATTATTTCCCAATTCTTAATACTGGGTTGGGTCATAGTACAATTAATAATGAAGAATTGCAAAAATCAATTCCCTTTTTATTTTTAAAGGAATTAAGTGATAATGATGCTTCAATTCAATTATGTATTACTCATGGATTATTAAAATATAAATCAATTGATGAAGATGAAACATTTATGCCTATTGTTTTACTTCCAATTAATATATATTTTGAACGTGAAGATATCTACTGTCAAATGATAGGTAATCCTGTTATTAATGAATATATAAGTAATGTAAGTGTAAATGTTAAGTTTAATCAATTACAATCTATTAATATTAAAAGTATTATGGATCTTGATAATGTTTTATATCAATTAGATAAAATTAATAACATTGAAGTAAAACTTGAAAACTTTTTAACATATGCAACTATTAAAGGAAAAGATATTGTTTTAAACTCTAAATATAGTATTAAGAATAGATTATATTATGAGAATAAAAAGATTAATGCTCATTTAAAATATACAAAAGGTTTTTTAAGTAAAGAACAAAATGAAGCATTAGATAAACTATTAACAGGAGAAAATCTTGGTATAACAGGTTATAATGGCTGTGGCAAAACAACAGTCGCTGAAAGTTTTATTATTAATGCTGTATGTGATAATAAAAATGTATTGTACATATCTAATTCACATGAATCTATTAATAGAATGTATAATTTTTTAAAAGACAATAATCTTGAAAAGAATGTTCTTGATTTGAATAATTCTTTTTATAAGAATTGTAATAAGGTATATACATATAATAAAGAATTAATATACGATGATGAATTAATTAATGATTATAAGAAGAAAATTAAAGAATTAGATATCTACTTTGATAATTATGAGAAAACTTTAGGTTATAGTATCAATGATTTTAAGATACTTGATTTAATTAAAAGAAGATTTGTTCTTGATGATGATAAGTTTAGGCTTGATGAAAATATTATTGATAATGATAAACTTCGTGGGTACTATAAAAATGAGATTGAAGAGATTATATCTCAGATTAAAATAATTGAAGATAACTATAATAAGATACCTTCATTTAAAAATAGTACATGGAAAGAAATTCCTTATATTAATAACGTTAATCATGCTAACCAAATTATTACTATTGTTTTACAATTAAATACTGGTTTAAAAAAGTTAAAAGAGTATGAAGCATCATTAAATGAATATGGAATGAAAAGCATCCAAAGTTTCTCTGAAATGAGAAAATATATTGTTGCGATAAATAATTTAAAAGAGGAAGTTATTCCTTATCAATGGAAAAATAATATTGATTTATTTTATAAAGCTTGTAGTAAATATGAAGAACTTAGAAATAATATTTTGAAGTATGTTAATACTGATAATTATCTAAATAATAAATATAAAAACTTATTAAGTATTGATATTGATGAAGAGATTAAAAAACTTTATGGTAGTTTTTATAAAGAAAGTGACAAGGATTTAATTAATGCAATTATTAAATCACGACCAACATTTAAAAACATTATTGCTTCAATTAATTCTAATCTTTTGACATTTGATTCTAATTATTTAGATATTAATTTATTAAGTGATTTTGATTTTATCCAAAAAGACGATTATTTTCTTGATGTTAAAAAACTTGTAAAGTTATTTAATACATATGATATTAATCATAAGATTATTGAATTATTCCAAAATAATCATATTGGTACAATATCTAAAGATTTAAATAGTTTAAATAAAAAGATAACTAATGTATTAAATGATATTAAAGAACTTGAAATTAGTAATCCTAAGTTAAGCAAGATTGACATTGATAAAATAAAAGATATAACTAATGATATTAAATCATACATTGAAAAGAAAAAGAAACTTAAACGATTAACTAGAGACTATCGAGAATTAATTGGTTTTAGTTATGAAAATAATACTGATGTAATTAATACTATTGAGTTATTAAAAGAATATTATCATGAGATAAAACAAAAATCATATTTTGATAAACTAGTTAAGATAATGAATCTTTGTTTATCTGATTTAACTTTAAATGAGTTAAATCTTATTATGTCTAGTTATGATGAAATAATAGTATTTGCAACATTCTTTAATAAGTATGGTTTTGATATTAAGAGTTTCTCTATTAAGAATGGAATTAGTAAATTAAAAGAATACTTAAAATATTTAGATGAATTATATAAATCTAATGATTGTATTAAATCTTTAATTAATGATTTTAAAGATAGTTATGCATACGTTGATGAATACTATAAGATTAAAATGTATAATTCTAATATGATTGAGATGGCTGAAGCATTAAGAAATAACAATGAATTCTATCAATGCTTTGGTTATCTATATAGTGCTGAAGAAACAAGTATTAGTAATGTAAGTAATGTTATTAAACTATTTAATGAATACATTCATATTTTTAATAGTGACGATGATGCATTAAAGAGTTTTAAAGATCTTGGTAAGATTAAGATTATTAGTAGTAATGCTTTTGAATTAATTAACGAGATTATTGAAAACTTACGTTTGTATGGTAATGTATTTAAAGATAGTATTAGTAGATACTATTATAGTAATATTAAAGATAATGTTGCTTATTTAAGTAAATTACTTGAAAGTAGAGATGAACTTCAAATATATCTTAATATTACTAGAGCTATGACTATATTACATTCTTATAATCTTGATGAGTTTATTGATTATATTGTTAATTTAAGTAATATTAAAGGTGTTAGCAATGCTTTCTCAAGAAAGTATTATGATTTATTAATAGATGATTTCTTTAGTAAAAATCCTATTGATAATAGTAATGATTATATTAATAAATTAAATGTATATTATTCTATTAATTTAAATTATATTAATAATCTAAATAATAAGATATTAGATAAAAACGTTGATAGAAGTAGTAATATGACTGTTAATTTAAAATATAATAGTTATAAAGAGTATTTAAGGTATAATAATAGATATAAAGTATTATTATCTAATCAATTATTTGCTGGAATGTACTATAAATACATGGATTACGATATCATCATTATTGATGATAGTCATATGATAACTCATGGTGATTTTAATAGTTTATTTAAAAATAAACAGATTGTTGTTTTAGGTGATTATCAAAGTAATAAGATTGTTAACCAAAACTTGCTTTCTTTGATTAATAATCTTGAGTTTGTTACACTTAAAAATAGATATATAAAAACACCAAGATTATTATCTAATAACCTATCTTATGTTATATCTCCTATTCCTTTAGATTACAGTAAGAATAAAGGAATATCTGTATTAACTGAAAAAATAGTTGAAAAGATTTATGATTTATACAAAAATAATAAAGATGTTCGTATAAATTATTTTATTAAAGATTATAATCATAAGCGTGATACATATGAAAAGATATGTTCATATCTATTAAGTCAAAAGTTAACACCAAAAGAGATTATTAATTTTATGACTTATAATTTGTTTATTGGTGATATAACTAATAGAAATTATATAGCTAGTGATTTTAATATTCTTTATTTAAGAGATTATTGTAATGAGAATAGTCAAATTGTTTCATCAAATCTTTTTGAAATCTTAACGTTAACAAAAGAAGAATTAATTATATATGATTCTAGAAATTATTTAAAACAAGATTTTAATTATGATTTCTTTAAACAAATTAAATCAATATGTAATGATAATAATATATTTAAAGGTGAAAGTTATACAAAAGTTGATGAAAAATTAACAAGTCTTTTAGAGAAAAGAGGATATGAAATATATTATCCTTCTAATCATTTAAATTTTGTTATTAAAAAACCTAAAGAAAATAAGTTATATCCTTTTGTATTATTATTTGATTCTACGTATTTAATTGATGTTAAGAATAATTTTTGTGTATTAAAGAGTCAATATAATTTAGATAAGATAATTGTAAGAACTGTCGTTGATTTATTAGATACTAATAAATTAATTGATTCAATATGTGAGGAAATAGATGGCTAGAAGTGATAAGAGTGAAATGATTGCTTTTATGAAAGCAATAAAAGAGAATCCCCAAAGATATTACTTTATCCAATCTAATATTACAAATCTTAAAAATAAAGGTATAGATATATCAACACAAGGTCATAGTGGGAATACTTTATTACATCTTGCTATTCAACTTGATAATATTAAATTACTTAGAATGTTTATTAAAAATAATGTTAATTGTGATTTAGCAAATGATCAAGGAGAAGCACCTATTCATAAAGCTATTTTAAAAGGTAGACTTGATATGATTAAAGTCCTTGTTAAAGCTGGATGTGATGTTAATGCATTAAAAGAGTTAGATGAATCTCCTTTACATGTGGCAGTTATCTCTGGTAGACTTGATATATTAAAATATCTTGTTGAAAGTGGAAGTGATATATTAATTGCTAATGAGAATAATTTACTTCCAATTGATTATGCAATTGATGAAAAAGATAAAGATATGATATCTTATTTAATGGTTCGTCAAGAAATTGATGAAAAGAGATATGAAAAGATAAATGCAATATTGTGAGGTATGTATGGAAAAGTTTATTGAATATTTTAAGAATTACTATAATGTTAGTCCGACAACAGGAATTATACGATTAATATTTGATTTATTAATTGTTATAGCATTATTAATAATATTCTTTGTCTTGATTAGAAAAAGAGTTAATATAAAAAGATTTTTACTTGGTGTATTAGTTTTAGTTATTTTAAGTTTCTTATCAATTCTTTTTGATTTAAAGATATTAAATTCAGTAATGAAAAACTTAAGTCACTGGTCTGTTGGTTTTATTATTCTTTTATATTTTCCTGAGATTAAAGCTAGTCTTGATGGTAAATCAAATAAGGATAATAAAGATAGTGCATTTGATTCTATTGAACAAAAAGAAGAGACTATTAATGTTATATGTAATACTGTCGAGTATTTTTCAAAAAGAAAAATTGGAGCTTTAATTACATTTGAAAGAAAAGATTCTTTAGATTCTTTAATTGAAAAAGCTATTCCAATTAACGCTGATATTACTCAAGAAATCCTAACAACAATATTTACACCAGGTACAGCTTGTCATGATGGTGGATTAATTATTAGAAATAATAAAATAGTATGCGCAGCAAGCTACTATCCATTAACAGATAATTATGATGTTCCCAAGTTTTTAGGTACTCGTCATAGAGCTGCTATTGGTATTAGTGAAAAGTATGATGCCATTACAATTGTTGTAAGTGAAGAGACTGGTAATGTTAGTATAACAGTTGCTGGTAATATTAGTTTAGAGTTACCAATTGAAAGAGTAAGAACTTTACTTGATGGTTATTTAGCTACAAAATAGAAGAAGTTTATTGGGAGACTTTTTTGAAATGACATTATGGATAAGAAGATGGAATAATAAAATTTTTGATTTAGTCGGGGCATATAATAATAAGGAGAATAAATCCGAAGTAGAGTGAAATCAATATAATCATTATGACGAAAATGATATTGTTTTCATCTATGATACACAAAATAAATTTGTTAGATATATTTTTCAGGTAACAAAGGTTGACATTACATCTGAACATTTAAAAAATAATATTCGTGATGGCTTAAAATACTGGATAGATAAAAAATCATATTATGAAAGAAAAAGAAAAAACAGATGGGTTATGTTAAAAAAAATCTATGAAATAAAAGCTCAAATTACTTTAGATAAAATAGGAATTAATAAATATTTTGTTAGATGTACACGATTAAATAAAGAAAACCAAGATAAATTGAAAATTCTTGCTCCAGGAATCTTTGATTTTCTCAAAACTAAGAATTATTTGTAAGACTAGGTTACTAGTCTTTTTTTGTTTATTAGTAATTACAATTGTATATGTAATTTTATTTATAATTCTTTTATAATAGTTAATATTGTGCTATAATATAAGTAATGTTTATAAGGAGTTTATTATGATTGGTTACATTAAAACTTTTGAAGTATCATTTATTTTATATGCATTATTATTATCTATAATTTGTTTATTTAGATATAAAAAAGGAATGCAAATATTTTCTTTTGTTTTTATTTTATTAATTTGTTGTTGTTTAGGATTAAATAAGTATTTAAATCTTGATTATTTTGGATTCAGTAAAATACTTGATTATAAGTTAGAACTATGGCTTGATTGTTTAGTCTCTCTTATTATTTTATTTAATGTTATTTTTACATCTAGTAATAAAGAGAAATTATATAAACAAGCTAGTGAAGCATTAGATAAGAATGCTTATGTTTATTTAAATAAAAAAGGTAAAGTATTAAATTATACAGAATCTTTTTATACAACAATTAATTGTTATAAGAAGAATTGGTATAAAAAAGCAAGCTTCTTTTATAATAATACTAGTGTAAGTTATAGTGATTTATTAAGTAGTATTAAAGATACTGATGATGTTAGTTTTAAAGTTACTATTGTTTTAAAGAGTGATTTAGGTGATAGTGAATATAATTTTAATTTTCAAAAGCTTGTTATTGAAAAGGATAATAAAGTATTAGGTTATGCATTAGTTAATGCTAAGGTTAATACAACATTAGATGGATTTAGTCTAGTTATTGATAATTTAGATGTTCCTTATGCATATTATAATGATTCAAGTAGTAACATAATTTATGTTATTAATAAGAGACTTAAAGAACTTTTAAATGTTCAAGGTAGAACTCTTACTATTAATGAGTTAAGAGAACTTGTATTTAAAGATGATTTACAAGTATTTGATACATCAATTAATGATATGATGTCTAATTCATTCAGTTTTAGATTAAATACTGTTGATGGTTTTAAGATGTTTAATCAATATAAGATTATAAAGAATGAGAATTTAATTTCTATTATTTCTTTAGTTGATGACAAGAATGATCTTGTTACAACTAAAAATACTATTAGTGAATGTATCAATAACAATATTAGTACTAATAAACCTTTTGGCGGTGTTATTGTTAGTTTAAATGGTTACCTTGATTTATTTAATAATAATGGTGGAGTTGTTGCTAAAGAACTTACTAATAGATTCGTTGATTACTGTACACATAGTATTTTAAAATCTAATGATTTAATTTGTAAGATTAGTGATATTGAATATTTATTATTCTTTAATGATATGAATAATCTTGATTTAGTAGTTAGAGATATATGTAATAAAACTAGTAATTTATTAAAGTATTCATTTAACTTTGATGAAGCCACATATGAATCTAAAAATACTATTGGTATTGTTTATTCTGATGAATCTGTTAAAAACGAAAAAGATTTCTATTCTAATTTAGATATGGCATTATCATTTGCTAATTCTAATAGTTATGCTAATGATTATAGTATTTTCCAATCTAATATGACTATGAATAGTAAGATTAGTAAAATTATTAAAAAAGAAGATTATTCTTTTGATAACATTAGAATTAGTCTTGATAATAGTTTCTTAGATGAAGATGAGTAAATATAGTTTAATTTTACTTCTAGGGGGATCTAGTACAAGGTTTAATGGTGAATGCAATAAGGTATATACACTTATTGATGGTAAACCTTTATTTAGATATTCTTTAGATGTATTCTTAAGTGATAGTGATTGTGAAAGTGTATATATTGTTTATAACAAGAATGATTTAAGTTTACTTGATACATATCTAATGGATATAAAGGATAGTAGAATTAATATTGTTGTTGGTGGAAGCAAAAGACATTTAAGTGTTTATAATGGGCTTTTAAATGTTAAAAGTAAATATGTTTTTGTCCATGATGGAGCTAGACCATTTGTTAGTATTAGTGATATTGAAAAACTTAAAAAATCTCTAATGCATCACGCTTCAGCTACTCTTGCTTATAAAATTAATAATACTATTAAAGAAAGTTGTGGAAACAGTATAAAAACACTTGATAGATCCTGTCTATTTGGTGTTATTACACCTCAAGCACATCATACTGAAATTTTTAGAAATTTACTTGAAAAAGCCTTAAATGATGATGTAATTTATGATGATTTAATGGTTTTTGAAAGATACAGTGATATAAGAAGCGATATTATTTTTACGATGAATAATACAGTTAAAGTTACTACAATCGAGGATTTAGGCTATATTAGATACCTAATTGGTGAAAAAAATGATTAAAATTGGTCAAGCAAGCGATATTCATAAATTAGTAGAAGGAAGAAAATTAATCCTTGGAACTGTTGAAATTCCCTTTGAAAAAGGCCTTTTAGGGCATTCTGATGGGGATTGTCTTACACATGCTATTGTTAATAGTATTATTGGTGCTTTAGGGCTTGGAGACATTGGAAAATTCTATCCTGATACTGATAATAAGTATAAAGATATTGATTCAAGTTATTTTCTTGTTGATATAAAAAATGTGTTAAAATCTAATGGATTTAGAATAGTTAATATTGATTCTTGTGTTTTACTTGAAAAACCAATACTTAAAGATTATATTCCCATCATGCGGGAATCAATTAGTAAGTATTTAGATATTGATAAGTCTTTAATTAATATTAAAGCAACTAGGGGAGAAAGCCTTGGTTTTATAGGAGAAGGAAAAGGAATTAAAGCTGAAGCAGTTTGTTTAATTGAAAAGCTTTAGAGGAGAGTTTATATGTTAGATAATAATCAAATTATTGTTAAAATTCAAAATGTTTTAAATAAGATTCGTCCATATTTACAAAATGATGGTGGAGACGTTGAATTTAAAAAATTTGAAAATGGAATATGCTATGTTAAAATGCTTGGAGCTTGTCAAGGTTGTGGTAGTATTGATACTACTTTATCTGATTTAATTGAAGCATTTTTACTTGAAGAAGTTGAAGGCGTAATTGGAGTAGAATTAGTTAGTGATGAAGAATAAAGGTATTGTTATTTATTACACTTGTTTAATCATTGCCGCATTTATGATTATATTCTTTAGCTTGTATACTTTTAATCTAGAAGGTGATTATACTGGTTTTAGATATATCATAATGAGTTATGCTTTTGGAGGTGTTGTTTCTCTTGGAGCAATTTTTAGAGAAGCATTCTCTAATAATTTTATAAAAAAGAAACTTATTATTAAAATAATAGTTTTTGTTTTATTTAATATTATTAATGGTGTAGTCTTTATTATTAATCAAGATAATAAAATTAGATTATATCAATTATTTGCAAGTTTGATAGAAATGGTTTATATTTTCTATCCAACTGTTGGAAAGGATCAAAATGAAAAATAAATATTTAATTTTCTTTTTGTTTATTTTTTCATTGTTTATGTTTACATCTTGTAAAAATAAAATTGATATTGATAAAGGGAAAGAAGAATTTTATTTAGAGTATTCTTATTATTTTAATGAAGAGAATACTAATAAACTTGTTAATAGAGAAAAGAATCCTTGGACTTGGTTTGATAAGGATACTTTTAAAGAAGCTATTGATAAGAATAAGGTAATTAGTATTAGTTATGATGAGTTTTTAGATTTATTAAACTCTAATAAGAGATTTACAATTTATTTTGGTTTTAAACCAGAATCATATCAATGTCCATATTGTGTTATTACTTTACCTTATGCTATTAATGCTTGTTGTGAAAATAACCAAGATATGTATTATTTAAATATACGCCCTATGAGAGTTGCTAATGATGCTAATACTTTAGATGAACTTGATAAGGCTCATGATTATTTATTAAATCTTGTTAAAGAATCATTTGCTGATTATCCTGAGGATACATTAAAAGCAGCAACATATGTAACTTTTGAAAATGGTAAAGCTATTAAATATCATTTATCAACATATCAAGATAGCGAAGGAAATTGGGAAAAGATTTTAACTGATGAAGAAAAATCAACTTTAACAAATGACTTTTTAGAGTTATTTAAATAGTTTAAATTATGCTACATTTGAATTATTCATTTGTAGCTTTTTTAATTACATCTTTAAAAATAAAGCTATTTGTGGTACAATATATAAGAAATTATGGTGAAGATATGAAAAAAGAAATAATTATAAATAGTGATAATTTAATGCAAGAACTTGGTGAAAAGATTGGTAGATTATGTTTTCCTAATACTTTAATTACTATGGAAGGTGATTTAGGTGCTGGAAAGACTACTATGACTAAAGGTATTGGGAAAGGTCTTGATATTAAAAGAGTTATTAACTCACCAACGTTTACTATTATGAAAATATATGAAGGTAGACTTACTTTATATCATATGGATGTATATCGTATTGATGAGAATAGTGGAGATGACTATCTTGAAGAGTATTTTCAAAATGGTGGAGTATGTGTTATTGAGTGGGCTGGTAATATTGAAGGTATGATTAAAGATAATCATATGAAAATAAATATCCTTATTAATAAAGATAATTCTCGTAAAGTAATTATTGAAGGAAATAACGAGTATGAAAGGATTATAGATAAGTTATGAAAAGTATATTAATTGATACTTCTACGAATAATCTATTTGTATCATTTTATGATGATACAAATAAAGAAAGAATATATTTTAGTAATATTTTAAGTCATAATAATCATAGTGAAAATATTATTAATGTTATTGAAGAAGGGTTAAAAACAAATAACCTTGAAGTAAAAGATTTTGATAATGTTATTTTAGGATATGGGCCTGGTAGTTATACTGGTTTAAGAGTTGGTATGACTGTTGGTAAAATGATCAGTTATTTACTTAATAAAAATCTTTATGTTATTTCTAGTTTAAGTTTTGTTAGTAGTGGTTATTTTGATAAAGATGGAATATATGCTATCTATAATGTTGCTAAGAAAGATTATTGTTACTGTAAAGTTGTTGAAGTTAAGAATGGTAATGTAAATATTCTTGAAGATGATAAATTTATTACTGATTGTGAATTTAATGATTTAGTTAGTAAATATAATGCTAAAGTTATAAATCAAGATAATTATTTAATTAACGAAGAAGAAATTAAAAAACAAATGGTTTTAGTTGATAATATTCATGATTTAGTTCCTAACTATTTAAGAAAGGCAAATTCATGAAATATAATATAAGACAAATGGAAATTGAAGATATTAACACTATTATTAAACTTGAAGAAGATATCTTCAAAGAGTCTTTAGGATATGATATGTTATATAGTGAGTTAAAACTTAATCCTTATGCATATTATTTTATTCTAGAGATTGATGATGAAATTAAAGGTTATATTGGAACTTGGATTGAAGAAGGTCATAGTGAGATTATTAACTTTTTAGTTGACAAAGAATATCAACATCAAGGATATGGATCTATTATGCTTGATTTTGTTATTAATCTTGTTAAGATGAGTAATGTTCCTAATATTAGTTTAGAAGTTAGAAGTTCTAATGAGAATGCTATTAAACTTTATAATAAGTTTGGTTTTAAGTATTCTCATACAAGAAAAGAATACTATAGCAATAAAGAAGATGCTTTAGTAATGATTTTGGAGGTAAAATAATGCTTGTTTTAGGTGTTGAAACTAGTTGTGATGAAACAAGTGTAAGTATTGTAAGAGATGGTAAAGAGGTATTAGCTAATACAATATACACTCAAATAGATATACATAAATTATATGGTGGTGTTGTACCAGAAGTTGCTAGTCGTCATCATTTAAGAAAGATTACATATGTTTTTAGTGAATGTTTTAAAGAAGCAGGATGTAAACCTGAAGATATTGATTTAGTATGTGTTACAACTCATCCCGGTTTAATAGGATCTTTACTTGTTGGCATTAATGCTGCAAAAACATTTGCTCTATGTTTTAATAAAAAACTAATTGAAGTAGATCATATAGTAGGTCATATTTATGCTAATTACATCGAACATGACTTTAAGTTTCCAATGATAGCTTTAGTTGTAAGTGGTGGTCATACTGAACTCGTCTTAATGAAAAAACATTATGATTTTACTGTTTTAGGTGAAACATTAGATGATGCGGTTGGTGAAAGTTATGATAAAGTTGGTAGAGTTATGAATCTTGAGTATCCTGCTGGAGCTAAAGTTGATAAACTTGCTCATGAAGGATCTCCTACTTATGATTTACCAATTCCATATGTTAATAAAGATAGTTATGACTTTAGCTTTAGTGGTTTAAAGAGTGCTGTTTTAAATTTAAGTAATAAAGCTAAAATGAAACATGAAGAACTTGATTTAAAGAATTTAGCAAGTTCATTTCAAAATAGTGTCGTTAGAGTTTTAACTGATAAGACAATCAAAGCTTGTCTTGAGTATAATGTTAAACAGGTTGTTATTGCTGGTGGTGTTGCTGCTAATAGAGGTTTAAGAGAAACTTTAATGACTGAAGCTAGTGAAAAGGGAATTGAGGTATGTTTCCCTAAGATGGTTTATTGTACTGATAATGCGGCGATGATTGCTGTTGCCGGTTATTTTAAATATCTTGAGGAAAATAACTAAATTATATAATTTGTAAATAATTTTATATTGTAAAAATGTATTTTTTAAGGTATAATATAGTAGTTGTTATACATTGGAGGATAATATGAAGAAAAGATTAATAGGTTTTCTAGTAATTATATTATGTGCATTTGTACTTGTTGGCTGTGGCAAAGGTAATTCATACAAAGTATGGAGTAATTATGTCAAAGCTGTTAATAAAGGCAATATTACACAAGTTGCTGAAACTTTCTATGATAAGAAGACTGAAGCTACTAACTATGAAACATTTATTTCAGATAATACTTATCTTAATGATTTAAAGAAAGTTAAGACTTTAAAGTATGAAGAAGATATTTGCTGTGATTTTTCTAGTCAAACTATGAGAGTTGCATATTATCATGCCAATGTTGAGGCTGAGATTACAACAACATCTGGAAAAGAAAAAGGAAGTTTTGAATTATACTATTATGAAAATGCTAATGGTATATTCTTCTGTACTCCAGTTGAATTAGTTGATTCTAATAATCTTGGTAATAAGAGTAATACATATTATGATCAAAAAGTATATATGACAGAAAAAGATTATAGTTATCGTGAAGAAGAAGATAAAGTAATTTACATTTCTCAAAACAATAATGTAAAAGATTTAGTTATTCCTGAAACTATTAATAATAAACCTGTTACTGAAATTGCTGAATATGCATGCTTTAAATATAATAAGATTTTATGTTTTACACTTAGAAGTAGTAAAATGACTAGTGTAAAAATTCCTGCAACTGTTGAAACTATTGGTAAATATGCTTTCTATCAATGTGTTAAACTTCAAAGTCTAGATATTCCATCTTCTGTTAATTATATTGATAGAATGGCATTTTCTGGATGCAAGAGTATTAAAGAAGTTGTATTTGAACATGAAACAAATAATGTAAGTTATGATATTATTCCTAGTGTTTCTACTGGTGTTATTAATATTAATAATGCTAGAAACTTACTTGTTGGTGATATTATGATATTAACTACAGATGATGATTCTATAGTATTAGAATGGAGTGTAAGTGATACAGGTGTTGCATCAATTGATGCTTCTACTGGTAAACTTACAGCAAGAAATGCTGGAACTGTTACTATTACAGCTTGTCAAAAGACAAATCCTAATAATAATTGTCAAGTTACTATTACAGTATCAACTCCAGATGTTTTATGTAAGATATCTAGTGATGCTTTTAATAGACTTGATAAGTTAGAAAAATTAACATTAAAAGCAACAAACCCAACAACCATTAAAATTGATGGTTCTGTTTCTTTTGCATTAAATAAAACTTGTAAGATTTATATTCCTAAAGGAAGTATGGATTCTTATCTTGCAAGTGATGCTTGGAAAGCATATGCAGGTCAACTTGTTGAATATTAATAACTAATAGGTTAGTTTAATACTAACCTATTTTTTATGCCCAAAATTTAAGATATATTATAAATGCTATTTATATTATTACACATTCATTTTGTATATAAAAATAGATTATAGAAGAAAATAGATATCTAATTTTTAAATTTATATATATTTTAAAAGAAGTAAGAAATTATTATCAAGAACAAAATATTTTAATACTGTTAGATCGTTTTTATTTAGGATATTTTTATTTAATAATTTAAAATGTAATTTTTTATAAAATTTATACAAATATAATTTATTTTTGTGTTGTATTGAAAATAGACCTCTTTTGTGCTATAATGGTTTTAATAAGGATGAAATAAATGAGTAACTTTAGATTTAGACCGAATAAAAAAGAGTACATATTTGAAAAAGATCTTAAAGGTAATACTGTCAAAAAGACTATTTTATTTACTCTTGAGGATTATGCAATGGATAATCATGATGCAATGACTAATCCATTCTTATATCGTAATAAAGAGCATATATTAATGTCTATTGAGGATTTTGCTACTTTTTATAAACCTGGTCTATTTAAGAAGAAAAAAGTTGTTTATCTTAGAAGTGTTATTCGTAATGAAAATATAAGTAAATTTAGAAGATGGCATGAATTTAAAAAGTTCGTTAATAATTCTAAGAATGATTATTTAGAGACATTATCGAATATTAAACTTAAAAAGATTCAAACTGAAACAAATTTTAGTTTAGTTAAAAAAGTTAGGGTTAATAACTTTTTAAAAATAATAGCTTTTATTGTTATTATATTTAATCTAATATTTACTTTATTTTATGATTTCTTTAAATGGAATTTATTTTCAAAAACTTTCTTAAAAGGAGTTTATAATAAGTTAAGTATTTATAGTAGTAAAATGTTACCTATATTTATAATATCTGTTTGCTTAACTATTATATATTTACTTTATAAGTTTTTGTTTTTAAATTCTTTTATGTTTAAAGTGCATAGACAAAAAAATATCTTTGCAAGGTTTAATACAAATTATAAAAAATCAATAAAAGAGTTTAAAAAAGGTTATAGAAAACTTTATATGTATTATAAAAGGGCAATACATTCTCATACATTATATTTCCCTTGTTATGATATGAATGCTATTTGGTCATTAAAGATTAATTACTATTCTTTACTTGAAATTAATGACGATATTGAAAAAGTTGGTATTAAGATTATTAAGATACGTAGAACTAATAAACTTATTGTATCTTTAATGTATTTATTAATGGTTGGTTTAAATGTATTTTTATTGGTTAAAACAATCATTTTATTATTTAATTGAAAGGATAATTAGGAATTTAAAATGGAACAAAACAAAGAAGAATTACAAAAAGAAACTAAAAAACCAGCTGTTAAGAAGTTAACTGATGCCGAAAAAGAAAAGTTAAAAGAAAAAGAACGTCTTGCTAAAGAAAAAGCTAAAGCTAAAGAGAAAGAAAAATTAGCTAAAGAGAAAGAAAAGCAAAAAGAGAAAGAAAAACTAGCAAGAGAAAAAGAGAAAGCAAAAGAGAAAGAACGTTTAGCTAAGGAAAAAGAAAAACAAAAAGAGAAAGAAAGATTAGCTAAAGAAAAAGAGAAAGCAAAACAAAAAGAACGTCTTTCTAAAGAAAAAGCTAAAGAAAAGGAAAAGCTAGCAAAAGAAAAACAAACTAAACCTAAAACTATTGTTAAGAAAGATGATAGTTTAAGTAAAAAGATTATTATTGAACCGGAAAAGAAGAAATCTTTAGAAGATATTGTTAAACATGATAATAAAGAAGTTAAAGATAAAGAAAATGATAAACCACTTGATCATGTTGAAATATTAAGAAAGAAGATGGAAGCTCAGAAGAAGTTAAATGAAACTCCTATTGAGAAGAAAGATAATGATATTATTACTAAACTTCAAAAGGTTAGTGTTGATGATGATGTTGAAGTAAGTAATGATAATAATGAAGAAGCTAACTTAAAAGAGCAAATTGAATTATTAACAAAACAATTATCTGAAAAAGATGAAGTTATAAATAAAACTAATGCTGAGTTAAATGATAAGATATCTGAACTTACAATTCTTACAAACTCTATTGCATCTAAAACTACTGAAGCTGAATTATTGAAGAAAATTGATGAGTTAAAAGCTGAAAATGAAAAATTAAAGAATAATAAAGTAGTTGAAGTAAGTAATGAGGTTAAAGAAGAAGCTGTTAAGAAAGAAGCAACTCCTATTGATATTAATAGTGATTTAGTAAAAGATATTGTTAGTAAAGGTGATATCTTATTACGTATAAAACTATTAAATGAAAGAATTGCTGAAAAAGATGCTCAAATTAAAATTGTTGAGGATGAACTTAATAGTTTAAGTGAAGAAGATATTGTTGCAATTGAATTTAAAAAACAAATTAATTCTATTAGAGATAGTAGAAATGAATTTGTAAAGAATGCAAATGATGAACTTGTAATATTATCTAATCAAATTAAACAAACTGAAGAAAACTTACTTACTAAGAAAAGAAGTCTTGCTAGTAAGAAGGAAGAAATTAGTGCATTTGATGAAAATATTAAGACTCAAAGATTATCATATGCTGAAAAAGATGAACAATTAAGTATTAGATCTAGAATGTATGCTGAATGTGATGCTTTATCTGTTGATGTTAGTATATATGATGAAGAGTTTAAAAAGTTATGTAGTAGATATAAAAAGATTTTATCATTCTCTGAAGAAAAAGCTAATGAGTTTAATGAACTTGAAACTAATTTAATTTCTTTATATTTAAAGAAACTTAAAGATGAAAAAGTTGAAAATGATGAGAATTATAAAGAATCTATTGAAGAACGTGATAACTTACTTAATGAACTTAATAATTTAAATCAAATATATGAACAAATTAAAGATATTAAACAAGCTGAGATAAATGTAAGTACTGATGAACTTCAAAAAGCTTTTGCTAAGGTTTGTGGAAAACTTAGTAAAATTGATACATGCCTTGAAGAAAGAACATGTGTTGAAGAAGTTTTAAGAACTGTTGATCCTGAAGTTTCTGCTTATTTAAATGCTTTTAATGAAAAAGAAATTATTCTTTATAACATTAATGATAAGAAATCCAAGATGACAAATGAAAACAAACAAAGATTTGAATTAATCATTAATGATGATAATGAAAAGATTAGTTATCTTGATGGTATTATTCAAAATTATGAGAATAATGAAAAAGTACTTTTCTATAAGAATTTAATTAAGAGTATTGAAGAACTTAAAGATAAAAGAAAAGTATTTGCATCAAAAGCAGATGAACTTAAAGAACAAATTAAGGCATTAAATAAATGAATATAAAGATTGATAAAAGTATTTTAGATATTGTTCCTTGTTTTGATGTTACTGCTTTATATTTTGAAGCAGAGTGTAAAGAAACAAGTGATGATATTAAAAACTTAATAAAACAATATGAAAAGAAAATTAACGAGGAATATTCTTTAGAGGAATTATTGAATATTCCTCTTATTAAAGAGGCAAGAGATAGTTATAAAAAGTTTGGTAAAGATCCTAGTAGATATCGACTTGCTGTTGAATCATTGTTTCGTAGAATCATAAAAGGTAATGAATTATATATCATAAATAATCTTGTTGATATAGGAAATGTATTAAGTCTTGATTGTATGAGAAGTACAGCAGTACTTGATTATGATAAGATAGATGGAGATATATTAATTCGTTTAGGTAAAGAAACTGATGAATATTATGGTATTGGAAGAGGTTTAATTAATATAACAAATATCCCTCTTTATGAAGATAACACTAGTCCATTTGGTTCTACAACGAGTGATACAATAAGAACATCTATTACTGATAGTACTAAAAAAGTATTAGTATTTATAATATCTTTTGGTATAGATAATAAGAATCGTGATTTAAATAAAGCAATAGAATTATTTAGTAAATATTGCGATGCTAAAAATATTAAATTATTAGAAGTGAAAAGGTAAATATATGAACGAAAGTACAAATTTCTTAAAAGATAGAATTAAAAGTGATGTTGAAAGTGGACTTTGTAAAAAGGTTATTACAAGATTTCCACCAGAGCCTAATGCATACTTACATATAGGTCATGCTAGAGCATTAGTAACTGATTTTGAAATGGCTAATATGTTTGGTGGATATACTAACCTTAGATTTGATGATACAAATCCAGCAAAAGAAGATAGTGAGTTTGTTGACGCTATTATTAAAGATATTGAATGGTTAGGATTTCATCCAGCTAATATTTTTTATGGTAGTGATTATTTTGATAAGCAATATGAACTTGCTATTAAACTTATTAAAAAAGGTCTAGCTTACGTTGATGATCTAACACCAGAACAAATGGTAGAGTATCGTGGTGATTTTAATAATCCTGGTAAAGAAAGTCCTTGGAGAAATAGAAGTGTCGAAGAAAACCTAGAGTTATTCGAAAACATGAAAAATGGTATGTACAAAGAAGGAGAAAAGACATTAAGAGCTAAAATTGATATGTCTAGTCCTAATATTAACATGCGTGATCCAGTATTCTATAGAATACTTAATATAAAACACCATAGACAAGGTAATAAATGGTGTATTTATCCTATGTATGATTTTGCTCATCCAATTCAAGATTCTATTGAAGGTATTACTCATTCTTTATGTAGTTTAGAGTATGATAATCATAGACCTTTGTATGATTGGGTTATTGAAAAATGTGAAATGGTAAATGTACCAAAACAAATTGAATTTGGTAGATTAAATATTACTAATACTATTATGAGTAAAAGATATTTAAGACAACTTGTTGAAAGTGGAAAAGTTACTGGATATGATGATCCTAGAATGCCTACTTTAGTTGGTCTTAGAAGAAGGGGATATACAGCTAACGCTATTAAAAAGTTTATTAATGATGCTGGTTTATCAAGAACTAATATTACTGTTGATAGTAGTAATCTTGATTCTTGTTTAAGAGAAGATTTAAAACTTTCAACAAATAGAATTATGGCTGTTAAAAATCCTTTAAAGGTAACTATTACAAATTATCCTAGTGAAGAAGTTGAATATGTTGATTGCTTAAATAATCAAGAAAATCCTGAACTTGGTTCAAGAAAGATTGCTTTTGGTAAACATATTTATATTGAACAAGATGATTTTGTATTAGAAAAACCAAATAAGCATTATAAACGTTTAGCTTTAGGACTTGAAGTTAGATTAATGCATGCTTATTTTATTAAAGCTAATGAAGTTAAATTTGATGATAATGGTAATATTGTAGAAGTATTATGTACATATGATGTGAAAACTAAGAGTGGTACTGGATTTGATGAAAGAAAACCAAATGGTACAATTCATTTCGTTGAAGCAACTACAGCAAGAAAAGCTAAGTTTAATATGTTTGAACCACTTATCACAAATGATGATGATTCTTTAGATATTACTGAAAGAGTAAATCCTAATAGTTGGAATGTATTAGAAGGATTCGTTGAAAACTACGATAATAACTTTAATGTTGAGGATAAGTTCCAATTTGTTCGTGATGGTTATTATTGTTGTGATAAAGAATCTAATAATGATATGTTAGTATTTAACTGTATTGTCCCATTAAAATCATCTATTAAATAGGAGTTAAATATGATTGAAGGATTAAATGATGAACAATCACTAGCTGCAGAATGTATTGATGGACCTGTCATTGTTTTTGCTGGAGCTGGAAGTGGTAAAACACGTACACTTACATATAGAATTATTAATATGATTGTTAATCATCATATTAATCCTTATAATATTCTTGCTATTACTTTTACAAATAAAGCAACGAATGTAATGAAAGAAAGAATTAAAGCTTATATTGATGTTGATTCAAGAAATTTAACAATTACTACTTTTCATTCACTATGTGCTAGTATATTAAGACAACATATAGATAAAATAGGATATAAAACTAATTTTACAATTATTGATGAAGATGATCAAATAACTGTAATTAATGAAGTATTAGAAGAATTAGGATATCAAAAGAAACAAAATAAGAAATACCAAGCTATTATTAAACATAATAAATGTTTTATGACTAGTCCTGGTTTTGATATTGATAAAAAAGTTTTTGATTGTTACAATAGTAAACTAAAAGAATTTAATTTAATTGATTTTGAAGACTTATTAATTAAATTGTATGAATTATTTACTTTATCTAAAGAAACATTAGAGTTATATCAAGAAAAGTTTAAATATATTTTATGCGATGAATTTCAAGATACAAATTTGATTCAATATAAGATATTAAAATTACTTTCTGGAAAATATAAAAATATATTTGTTGTTGGTGATGATGACCAAAGTATATATGGTTTTCGTGGTGCAAACTATGAAAATATAAGAATGTTTAAAGAAGATTTTGAAAACTATTCTTCTTATACATTACGTCAAAACTATAGATCTAGACAATCTATATTAGATTGTACTAATAGACTTATATCATATAATCAAGATAGAGAAAGCAAAAATCTATTTAGTGATATTTTAGGTGAAAGCGATGATGTTGTTAGTTATAAGGCAATTGATCAAATTGATGAAGCAATGTTTATTGCTAGTGAGATATCTAAACTTCATGTTGGATTAACTTCATATAAAGATTTTGCTATATTATATCGTAATAGTGTATTACTACGTAATATTGAAAGGGAACTTATTAATAAGCATATTCCATATAAAGTTTATGGTGGAGTATCTTATATGAAAAGAAAAGAAGTTAAAGATATTTTAGCTTATTTTAAATTAATGTTAAATTATGATGACACATTTTCTTTTAAACGTATTGTTAATACTCCTAACCGTGGTATTGGTCTTGCTACAATTGAAAAAATTGAAAATATTCGATTAGATAATAATATTAATTACTTAGAAGCAATTGAAAAAAGTAAAGATATTATTCCTAATAGTAAATATGATAAACTTATTAGTTTTAAAGATACTATTTGGAGATTTTCAAATGATATAAGAGAATATAATCTTTGTGATTGTTTTGATAGTTTAATTGATGAAATAGAATATATTAAATATCTTAAAGAAGAATTTAGTGAAGAAGAAGCAAAAGATAGAATTGATAATGTAAAAGAGTTTAGATCTGTATTGCTTCATATTGAGGAAGAATCAGTTGATAAAGATAAGATTAAATTATTAGAACGTGTTATTGATGATGCTATGCTTAATGATAGTTATAAACGTAACCAAAGTGATAATTCAGATGGAGTTACTGTTTCAACAATTCATTCTATAAAAGGTCTTGAGTTTGATACTGTATTTGTATGTGGTCTTGAAGAAGGATTATTTCCTAAAGAAGAAGATACAATGTATTCTAAATCACTTGAAGAAGAAAGAAGAATAGCTTATGTTGCTATGACACGAGCTAAGAATAAACTATATTTAACATATGCTAAAAGAAGATTATTATATGGCTTTAATTTTGTTAATAAAGAGTCTAGATTCTTTAATGAAGCTTTGGGTGTTGACAATAAGTATATTGATACAAGTGAAAAAATAAAAACAATAAATAATAAATATGATGGATTTGATAAAAAACAAATAGAAAATAAACCATTATATAAAACAGGAGATATTATTATTCATACTAAGTTTGGACAAGGAATGATATTATCTATTGATAATGGAATTGGTACTATTTTCTTTGATAGTTTAAAAACAACAAAATCTCTACTTTTATCTCATCCTTCAATATCTAAGAAATAGGGTGTTAATATGGATCCTAAAAATAGAATTATACAATTAGTTAATGAATTAAATAGATATAACGAAGAATATTACATATATGATTCTCCAACTGTTTCTGATTTTGAATATGATAGTTTAATGAGAGAACTTGAAGAATTAGAAAAGAAATATCCTGAGTTTGTATTAGAAAATTCACCAACGAAAAAGGTTGGTGATTTCTTAGAAACAGAATTACAAAAGATAACATTTAAAAATCCTATGTTATCTTTAGGTGATGTTTTTAGTTACGATGAA
>JAEEGL011240300.1_pt1 | contig 28488 bp, 25 predicted proteins | sample 9134231 | NCBI WGS metagenome assembly JAEEGL01 (sample SAMN16246548, study PRJNA631951) | gut metagenome | biome: gut microbiome; feature: rumen; material: fiber-attached | host: Bos | place: Iran: Karaj | collected 2018-10
ACATAATTTTTTAGCATTTTCTTCACCTTCTCTAGATAATATCATATTTCGATTATATTCACTCCATGGAACATTTTTATAATCATCATAGTTTTCTATTTCAACAAAAGGTGCTGAATGCCTAATTAAATAAATTGTCTTAATTTTTTTACCTTCTTTCTAATACAGTGACACTCTCTACATGATATGTATTAGGGAACATATCTAAAGCATTTAACTTAATTACTTCATATTTATCAGATAGTGTTTTTAAGTCTCTAGCAAGAGTTATTGGATCACATGATACATATGCTATTGTTTTAGGTTTTAAGTCCTTAATTAAGCCAATAGTAGCTTTATTAAGTCCACTTCTCGGTGGATCTACGATTACAGTATCAAATTTCTTTTTAATAGTCTTTAATATCTTATAAGTATCTCCAGCATAATAATGGGTATTATTAGCTTCATTAAGAGTAGCATTCTCTATAGCATCTTTAATAGCATTCTTATTTATTTCAATACCATATATTTCATTAAAGTTATCTTTTAGTGATAGACCTAGAGTTCCTACCCCACAATATAAATCTAATAGAGTATCTCCTTTTAAATAAGAATTTAAAAGTATAAAGATATTATTAGCTATAAAGTTATTTACTTGAAAGAAAGCATCATAAGTTATTTTAAATTCATAATCTCCGATTAAATCATAAAAATAATTATCTTTATATACTGTTTTTTTATTAACTACAATACCTACAATATTATCTTTTAGATTATCATAATCTATTTCATATGGATCACTAGTAGTTATACTTAATAATATTTCATTTAAATAATTAGTTCTAATAACAATAGAACCATTTTTAATTTTAAATAAATCTTTATCATGAATGATATCATTAATCGAATTCTTAGCTAATAAACATGAATTAATACTAACAAAATCATGAGTATTATCATTATAATAACCCCATTCATAATTAGATATTTTTAAAGATAATTTATTACGATAGAATAGTTCTTTATCATTTTGAACTAATTTAATATCTGGAGTAATATGAGCATATTTATCAATTATATCTTTGACTTTATTTAATTTAAATTCACATTGAGCTTCATAGTTCATATGCATAATATTACATCCACCACATTGTTTATAATATGGGCATTTAGGTATTATACGATTATTAGATGATTTAATTATTTCTAAAGCATTAGCTTCATTATATTTCTTTTCTTCGATTAAGTTAGATATAATAACTTCTTCACCTTCGAGAGCATTATTAACAAAGGTGATTTTTTCATTAATGTAAGTAATACCCCTGCCTTTATTATCTAATTTACTAATTCTTGTGTTCATATAGTTTTTTTACTTCTTTAATAGTTAATGCTCTATATTCACCATTTCGTAAACCTTTTAAGTCTAAGAAATCATATGTTGTTCTTGTTAATTTAGTTACTTTATATCCTAGTTCTTTAAATACTCTTTTAACAATATGATTTCTTCCTTCGACTATTGTTATTTCAACAGTACATGTATTAGTACTCTTATTGGATTGTTTTACTTTAACTCTAGTAGGCTTACATATTGTACCAGCAATATCAATACCATGTTTTAATTGCATTAGATCAGCTGGTGTTAATATCTTATTTAGCTTAGCTAAATAAGTCTTTTCAATATGATTAGATGGGTGCATTAAAAGATTAGCCAATTCACCATCATTAGTTAATAATAATAAACCAGTTGTATCATAATCTAATCTACCTATTGGATATATTCTTTTAGTAGTATCAATTAAATCTACGACACACTTACGATTCTTTTCGTCTTTAGTTGTACAAACATATCCACTTGGTTTATAAAGTAAGTAATAGGATTTAGCTTCTTTCACTAATTGAGTACCTTCGACAACAATTTCATCATTACCAGATACTTTAACACCCATTTCAGTTACTTTAACACCATTAACGTATACTTCGCCTTTTCTAATTAATTCTTCGGCTTTACGACGTGATACATATCCTGATTCTGCTATTACTTTTTGTAATCTTTCCATTACAATCACCTACCAATATTATTATAAAAAATAAAAAGAATAATTGAAAGTACTTTCAATTATTCTTCTTCTGATTTTAAATTTGTTTTATATATTATTGAGTACAAGTTGTGAAATTATCAACAATTGTGTAGCCACTTTCACCGTTAGATTTATCTTTCATAACGAAGCTTAACTTAGCAACTGTTTCTAAAGCGTTTTCTGTAGAAACTGTTTCACTACCAGGGAAAATTTCATTTTCTGCTTTATCTTTAACATATCTAATTTCTACTTCAACTTGATAATTAGAATCTGTATAAGCAGCACATTCTTTAGAACCTTGTAATTCTTCAGCATAAACTACTGAGTAAGATTTAATTTCTCCACTTTCATATTTAGGTTCAAGTCTTTCATTAACAATTGCACTAATTGCATAGTTAATATTTACTCCCATATTTGATGATGCAACTGCATTTGTTTTTGGGTTAGTTTTAGTTCCTGGAGTTACAACTGAAGTATTAATCATTTTCATAGCAATTGCTGTAACTGCAACGACTATTACTATTGCAACTGTAATTACGATAATTTGTATTTTTTGCTCCTTCATATTTTCCAACACCTTTCTATTATTAATTATAACATAACAATTTGATTTTCAAAATTGAATATCATAATTTTACTATTTTTTTTCAACAACATACATTTTGTTGTCATTTTTTATGACAACTACAGTACCTGTTTTATCATAATCATAATCATTTATATATGTCCAAGCCATAGTAAATGTATAACTATCATATGATTTTTCTTCAAGTTTATATTTACCTTTACTAGTCTTATTAATTGCTACAGATGATACGACTGGTAAGTTTTGAATTCTCTTTCCATCAGAGTTATCTTCGACATATTTATAGATTGTATCTTCGACATTTAAACGATAATTAGCTAAGATAGATGGTAAAACAAAATCTATTCCACCAACATCATATTTATTAGTCTTATTCTTAATTGTATATAAATCAATTATGAATAATTTAGCTACACTCTTAGCATATTCTTCGTCGTTTATAGCATCTCCGGTTAAATTCTTTTTTAATTCTTCATATTCTTTACGATACAATTCAGTATCATTATCATCACAATGAATACCATAATCTTCGATAGATACTACGTTCTTATGAACATTCTCTGTAACTACTTGTTTTGGTTTAGTAGTTTCTTTCTTACCATCATCTAATAAAAATACTACGGCAGCCATAATACCTGCGAATACTACGATAATTATAAATATATATATAAAATATCCTAGTAAATCATTCTTTTTCTTTTTTTCTTTAGTTTTGTTCTTCGCCATTTTGTTCATCTCCCACTTTATTCCCAGCTTTAGCTATTAAGTCATATATTATTATATCATTAGATAGTCTTAATATCTCTTCGGCATGTTTTTTATTATTTTCAATATAATCATCTTCGAGTATTTGATCTTCGCTGAAGATTTTATATTCATTCTTATTATTGTAATAATATACTTTATTAGTTAAGAAGTTACCATTAGGGAATACTATAACATTCTTATTCTTTATTTCAAATATATCATGTCCTAAGGCAAATTTGTTATCAATATCTAACATATTACCTATAGTTGGTAATACATCGATCATTCCCATTGGATAACTATACTTACCTATTATTTTTTTATTTTTTGATTCGTTTGGTGTCCATATAATTAATGGTACTTTTTTAAATATTTCATTAGCATAATAATCGTAGTCTATATAGCCTTCCTCTTCTTCTAGATATTCAGCTCCAGTTTCAAAATTATAGTTAACTAATGATTTAAATTGATTTTTACTTAATTGAGCGGCATGATCACCATACATAACAAATAAAGTGTTTTTATATTCATCATGAGTTTTAGCATATTCAATATATGCTCCTAGACAAGCATCAGCATAATGAGCACTCTTTATGTAATTACCAATAGTACTATCATTTAAATAATCATATATTATTTCATTACCTAATTCATCATAAGTACCAGTATGATATGTTACGTCAAATAAACTTTCTGGATCTTCGACATAATTTTGAATATCAAATGGTGTATGGTTAGATAAGGTAATTAAGGTACCAGCCCAGTTTTTATATTCATCTGATTCTTTAATATCTTCGTTTATTTTAGCAATGATTGTTTCAGCTTGATTAAAGAAAGATTCATCAGATAAACCTAAACCTATACGTTCATCGATAGTATAATACTCTTCCGAATAGAATTTCTTATAACCTAGAGATGGATGCATCTTACTACGATTCCACATACTAGATTTATTAGCATGCATACTATAAGTATAATAGTTTTTTTCTCCGAGTAAGGTTTGAAGAGTAACATATGATCTATTGAAGTAAGATACATTAACTGTTCCTAATTGAACTGGTAATAAACTAGTATTATATGTAAATTCAGTATCGGATGATGTACCACTACTAACTTGGGCATAGAAGTTATCAAAGTACATCGATTCTTTGACTAATTTATTTAAGTTTGGGGTTACTTCTACTCCATTTATCTTAAAGTTTATTAAGAAGTTCATTATACTTTCCATATGAATAGTTATAACATTATATCCTTTGAACATATTAGTATATTTGTTATCACTTTCTTGATATGGATGTTCCGTATAATATGTGTGGAAGTTTTTAGCAGCTTCTTCATAACCAAAGACACTAGATAAATAACTTCTTACTGTTTGGAATAAATCATTTCCTTGATAAACAATAATACCAAATCTTTCTACGATATAACCTCTATTCCATTGTTTATTTAAACGAGATACGTCAGTTCTATCGAGATTAGCTATGTTAATAAATAAACATATACCACCGATTATTAATACTTCGATTAGTTGGCGTTTACTTACAGTTTCAACTTCAGCTTTATTAAAGTAATCTCTATTTTTTAAATTATAATTTATTATTTTAAATAATATTGGCATTAATATATAAATAAAATGCCATGGTTTTAGTTTTTCAAATATAGCTCCCGTTACATCTTTGGCTTGGCCAAGACTAGCTAATAAACTAAAGGAAGCAAAATCATAAAAATCATAATATACTGCATTTATTATATTCATTATAGTAATGACAATTAGAACACTTTGGAGATAGTAAAACCTATTTTTAGGCTTAAAAAAGAAGGAAATAGAACCTAATAGGATAATTACTGCTAGATCAAATGATAAAGGCTTTAAAGAAAAGAAACCACCTATAGTATAGCCACGTATAATCATACAACTAACTAAAGCTAATAAAATAAAACAAATAAATTGGCGATTATAAATAATAGCTTTTTTCATATCATCTAAGATAATTTCAAATATTTTTTTATAATCAGCAGTTTTGATTTTATGTATTATTTCTTTAATATCAAACTTACTATTAGTTTCATTATCCATACTATCTCTCCTTTCTAATTATCCACTTTATATTATAACATAGATTTATATATTATTATAGTAATAAGAAACATAAAAAAAGCATCAAATGATGCTTTTTATGCTAGTGTTTTAGTACTTACTTTAGCACTATATTTACCTGTATTACCATTTACTAATGCTATCTTATAGAAGTACTTTTTATTACCTTTAAGTCCTGTATTAGTCCATTTAATAATAGCGTTTGAATTATTATTAATTGTTGCTACTTTAATATATTTACCATTTTTAGATGTAGCACGATATATTAAATATTGTTTAGCAGAACCGTTACGAGTAATATTAACTGTTATACTCTTAGATCCTGGTGTTAAAGTGAATTTAACGTTTTCATTTAATCTTGTACCTAAGACAGGATCGGAATAGGCGCCAGCTTTTTTCTTGCGACTTACCGTACGATAAGCAACAATCTTATAGTAATAAGATTTACCGTTAGCGGCTTTCTTATCAGTATATTTAAGTTTTGTTGTTGTTGCTATCTTAGAATATGTTCCTGTTTTTGATGTGGAACGATATACAAAATAGCCAGATGCACCAGTTACTTTATTCCAATTTAAATTTACTTGTTTATAAAGATTTGTTGTAGCTTTAACATTTGTAGGTTTAGCTACATTTGGAACAGCATTAACAATATTAGTATTCTTAGTATTTACTTTCTTACCACTTACTAGCTTATAAGGTAAGATTTTATAATAATATCTTGTTCCTGTTTTTAAACCAGTATTATTAAAGTTAATTGTTGAACCACTTGTTACAGTACTTACAAGAGAATACTTCTTATTATCTGTACTACGATATACATAATAACCAGCAGCATCACTTGCTCTTTCCCAACCCACTTTAATACTATTGTATGTTGAAGATAATATTTTAGCAGTTATATTATCATTAGTTGTTTTTAAAGAGTAAACGGCAGCAACTTTAACATTGTATGGTTCCATTTGGAATTTAACTTGTACACCGTTTAGAGTACGAATAACTGTTCCATCAGCTTTCATCAATTTAATTCCTGTAACTTTATAACCATACGTTGGTGTTGCCGTTACAGTTACATATGATAATGTTGCAGCTTTTGTTGCAGATACTTTAACTGTTGCTTGAGCACTATTTATAGGTGTAATAGTATAAATATTAGCAATAAATTGAATATCTATAGTTACATCGTAATTAGGCATCTTGAAATAATTAGTTTCAGGATTGAAGTTTAATGCTTCAGTTACATCTTCGCCTGATGGGTTCTTTAAGATAACTGAACCTAGTGAGAATCCATTTCCTGGAGTTATTTCAAGAGTAACATCAGTATTTTCTGCAATATTATTACGAGTTTTAATACCACCTAAACCTGTTATTTTTCCTGTTTTTATTGAATAACCAGCAAACTTATAAGCAGGTCTAATTGTTATATCAAAGTCAGGCATTGTTAATGTTTTATTTTCAATGCTATATGTTACTTGATCAGTTACTTCATCGCCATCTTTGTTATAGATGTAGAAACTACTTAGATAATATCCAGCTTGAGTATTAGTTGTAAATGGTACAACTTCACCAGCTTCTGCTCTCATTTTATCGAAAGTAACTGTACCAAATGTAATAGTATCATTTTGACTTAATGTAATTCTTCGTTTAGCTTTTTGGAATGTTGCATATATAGTAACATTTCCTTCAGGCATTACAAATTCACTATTAGATACTGTTTGAGGTGTTAAACTTTCATCTTTAACAGTAAGAGTAGCTAATTCCATACCATCATTAGGTGTTACTATTATTTTAACTCTAGAATATCTTAAAGCTTTATTTGTATCAGTTGTTACTGTTCCACCTGTAATATTAGAATCAATAAATACAGTATGGAAATAGTCATCACCTTTGGCAAATTGAGCAACAGAAACGTCTGATAAGTTTTTACTGTTAGCTGGAATTGATGATAAAGCACCTTCGACATAAACAGTAGTATATGTTAAATATTCACTTAAATTAGCATAACTAATAAGTGTTCCTTTAGAACCATCATTTGTACGTAATGTACCAAATGCCATATCAATAGCTATTGTAGCACTTTCTGGTCCACATATAGCACCTCTATTTGGTGCACCAATTAGAGTGGCTTGACTAATATGAACAGTAGCTGTTGAATCCAAAGTAACATTTTGTTCTTGTGGATTTTGAATATGTAGAGCATCTGCCCTTCCACCATCGGTCATAGTTCTTAAAATAGAATTACCAGTTAAATATAAGTCTCCGGAAGTAGTACTATAAGATACTGCTGTACCACCATAACTAATTACTTCGACTTTTTGAATTCTAACTGTTCCTGTTGAAGAAATAAGAATAGTGTCTTCGCCATTGTTATCTCCAGTATTATCTATTTTACCATTTCTAATAGTTACATTAGCACTTCCATTAATAGTGAAAGTACCACGATTAGAGAATATTGTATGATTATTTAATTCAATAACAACATCTCTATTAATATATAATCTTCCACCGAAGTCAGTAATATCATTATCTATAACTATTAAGTCATTATTAGCTAAAGCTGTTTGTAATTCTGCATAATTATGAACACGATTTCCTTCGATTAGAGTATATTCAATATCTACGGCATAAGCAGGCATTATAAATTTGAAATTTGTTACTGGTATTTCAACTGAATGATCTCCATGTTTATATACGTTAATTGTATTAATTTTATAATCAGGATGTGGATCAGGAGTAATAATTACTTCTCTTCCAGCGTATGCTTGATTAACATCAGTTTTAATCTTTCCATTAGCTTGATCTTCATAATATATATTATATGTTTCAGCATTAGTAAATTCAGCTGAAACTGTTACTGTATCATTTGGTTGAGTAAAATAATTATTTTCATCAACTGGAATTTGATTGTTGTGAGAATCTCTTACATCCCAACTAACAAAACGATATCCTGGATTTTCAGTATATAATAATTCATAAACACCAAATCCATATTCATCTGTTGATACTTTTCTATAGTCTAATTCTCCGCCTTCGACTGCGGCAATATTTATTGTTAAAGTATCGATAAATTCATCAATTTCAATTGTTATAACTACTGGATCAGTAGGTACAACAAATTTGCCATTTGTTAATGTAATATCAGCGTTAGTTGTAGCATTTTTAACTGTGAAAGTTTTAATATAGAATCCAGCATTAACAGCAATAGATATTTGTTTTGTTTCTCCAGCAAAAGCTTTACCATTTGGTGATTTAATAAATGCACGTTCTGGATGATCTACATTTGTAGTTATATCAACAATCTTAGTAAATACTGGAGTAATAGTTACATCTTCGCCAGTCATAGTGAAACGTGCTGTTAAAATAGCAAGATTATCGTCATCTTTAGCAAAGTCATCTAAATCAACTGTTTTTCCTGTTGCGGAAGTAATAGTTAATGATTGTAGTCCATATCCAGAAGCTGGATTGGCAGTTATATCTACTCGCTCACCATTACGAGCTTGGTCTTTACTTAGAGTTAATGTACCATTAGCAACATTGGCAACATTTACATTATGGTAATCTTCGGCTGCAAATGTAGCACTTATAGTTACGTTACTATTACGCATAGTAAACATATTTGATTGAATTGTTATATCGTTATTGCTGGCATCTTTAGCACTAACTGATTCTAATTTATAATATTGGTCTGGCATAGGTACTAGTAAAGTTGGATAACCTACTAGGGCTTGAACAGTTGCTGATGTTGAATTATTAACAGCAATTGTACCATTTGTCATTGTATTCTTAGTAACTGATTTAAAGTCACTTTCTTGACCAAATTGAGCAATTACACCATTGATGTTTTGTTCAGTAGTTAATGTAGTATCAACACCATTAATATATAACTTATTATATGTTGTTGATGGTTTTAATGTTTTAAATAAAGTATAAAGAGCACCTGATTCTTTAGTATTAGTAAATAATACACCTTTATTTAAAGCAATAGTAATAGTTGTTGATGCTGGTCCACATATAGCACCTCGGCCTGGAGATCCAACAAGAGTTGCGCCATTTATATATATTTTGGCTGTTGAGTCATATACTGTATTTCCATTTTGTGGGTTTTGTATATGTAGAGCTTCATTACTATTACTTGTAGTTCTTACAATTGTATTATTAGTAAGATATAAGTTACCAGCAGATGGAGTATACATAATAGTAGTACCATTAGTAGCTATGACTTCGACATTATCGAAAGTAATATCTCCAGTTCCAGAAATAGATACAGTACTATTTCCACTACTTTGGGTAATAGCTATCTTTCCATCTTTGAAAGTAACATCACCTGTGCCGTTAACATAGAATACTGAACTAGAATTACTTAAAGTATGATTATTTAAGTCAATAGTAGTTGCATAGTCACGGTCGATAGTTAATGAACCACCAAGATTTATATCTTGATCGACAATTATTTCCACATCATCTTCAGTTCCAAGAGCAGTAACCATATCTTGAACAGAAGAGACATGTTCTGCGGCAAATACATTAGTGATGCCTACGAATGTAAGTGCAGCAAATATAATAAAATATTTAACAATCTTCTTCATATATCCTCCTTATTGTTATCATACTAATTATATAACATTTTAAGAAATTAAAAAAGAAGATTATGATAAATCTTCTTCGTTAAAAGGATAAGGGCATAAATCAGATACGAGATATTTTTGAACCTCTCCAGTATTAGAATAAAAGTATAAAGGAGTATCTAGATTAAATAATTCAGATATAACTTGACGACAGGCAAAGCAACTAGTACTTACTTTGTTACTATCAGCACACATACAGTGCATTTCTTTAAAATCACCTTTTTTATATCCTTGACTTATAGCACTTAAGATAGCACTTCTTTCAGCACATATTGAGGAACCATAAGCAGCATTCTCAACATTTACTCCAGGTATTTCCTTTCCATCATTCATAATAAGAATGGTAGAAACACGAAAATGAGAATATGGGCTATAAGAGTTTTTAGCTAATTCTAATAATTTTTCTGTCATATTAATCACCTTTTATTTTATATTATTTTGTTTTTCAAAAGCATCTACAGTATTACTTAATAATTCAGCAACAGTCATAGGTCCTACACCACCAGGTACTGGAGTATAGAATCTAGCTTTTTTATATGCATCAGGATCAATATCTCCGATATTACCTGGATTATAACCAGCATCTATAAGTATTTGACCTTTTTTAACCCATTCTGGTTTAACAAATTTAGCTTTGCCACAACAAGCACATACTATATCAGCTTTTTTAATTAATTTTTCAATATTTTCAGTTTTAGAATGAGCTATAGTTACAGTAGCATTTTCATTTAGTAACATCATAGCTAATGGTTTTCCTAAGATTTGAGAACGACCAATAACAATAGCATGTTTACCGGTTAATTCGATTTTATACTCATGTAATAAATCAATAATACCTTTTGGTGTACATGGCATTAATGCATCATTAGTCATACATAATTTAGCAAAACTAGCTTGAGTTAAACCATCAACATCTTTTTCAGGATCAATTGTTTCAATACATCTTTTTTCATCAACACTTCTTGGTAAAGGATGTTGAATTAAGATACCTGAGACGGTTTTATCTTTATTTAGTTTTTCTATTTCTTTGATTAAATCTTCGGTTGTTATTTCAGGAAATTGTAGATTAACTGCATCAATACCAGCATTAATACAAGCTTTTTCTTTCATATTAACGTATGTTAAAGATGCTTCACTATCACCAACCATAATAGTAACTAGTTTAGGAACTTTACCAGTTTTAGCTTTTAACTTTTCTACCCTTTCCTTTGTTTCTTCTTTTAGTTTTTTAGAATATTCTTTTCCATTTAATATTTTATTCATTCTTTTACCTCCCTTTTGAATAATATATTATTGTGCTTGAACAGCTGTTATGGCAATTGTACCAACAATATCAGAAGTACTACAACCTCTTGATAAATCATTTATAGGTTTTTTAATACCTTGAGTTATTGGTCCATATGCTTCAGCTTTAGCAAGTCTTTGAACTAATTTATAGCCAATATTACCAGCATCTAAGTTTGGGAATATTAATACATTGGCTTTACCTGCGACTAAACTATTTGGGGCTTTAGAAGATGCTACTTCAGGAACAATGGCAGCATCTAGTTGTAATTCACCATCAATGTTTAAATCTGGATATTTTTCTTTAGCAATTTTAGTTGCTTCGATTACTTTATCAACCAATTCATGTTTAGCACTACCCATAGTTGAATGAGATAACATAGCAACATATGGAGTTGAACCAACTAGTCCTTGGAAAGATTCAGCACTTGAGTGAGCTATCGCAGCAAGTTCTGTTGGATTTGGATCTTGAACTAAACCTGAATCAGCGAAGATAAAGACACCATTATTACCATATTCACAATTAGGAACAACCATTAAGAAGAAGGCTGATACTAATTCAGTATCGGGTTTAGTCTTTATGATTTGTAATGATGGTCTTAAAGTATTAGCACTAGAATGACAAGCACCAGATACAACTCCATCAGCCATATTATCTTGGACTAACATACAAGCAAAATACATATAATCTTCGACTAATAAACGATGAGCCTCTTCAGGAGTCATTCCTTTATGTTTTCTTAATTCATATAGTTCATTAGTAAAAGTATTAGTTAATTCGGATGTATGAGGATTAATAAACTTAGTATTAGTAAAATCTAGATCAGGATTAGTACTTTTAATACTTTCTTCATCACCAATAAAGATAATATTAGCTATTCCTTCTTGAATAGCTATTACACCAGCTTCAAGAACACGTCTATCCATTGTTTCAGGTAAAACAATAGTCTTGATATTTTCTTTAGCTCTTTTTTTAATTTCTTCGATAAAATTCATATTATCACTCTTTTCTATTTTCGTTTAGAATCACCAGTATGGTAATTTATTTCAATACCATTTTGGACATTATATACAAATATATTAAATTTTATACCACGGCCATGATCTTCGACCGAATAAGCTTCCATCTGCGCACCAATAGCAACTAAGTCGTAATCTCTGAAGATTGGTGTTACACGATATAATACATGGTTACCAGTTTTACGAACATAAGATGCTACTTTATTTTCAAATGGTAACATACCATTAATATTCATACTTCTTGTACAGGTAATTAAATTCTTAGTATTATCATTTTCACCAGTTAATTCAAAAGCAATTAAGTGACAACGATTATATAAATAATTACCATCTATTCCACTATATTTAACAGTATGCCAACCACTTGGTTTAACCATACCGATACTTCCTCTTTCTTCCGTAGGCATTAAATCTTTGCCAATATTAGCAAAAGCAACACCACATCTTTTTAAAGCATCTAAATTACTATAGTTTTCAAATGATTTGGAATAATCGATATTTAAATTGAATTCGGGTATATTATTATTTATTTCTACATATGGTTCTCCACTATAATCAGGGATATTAGATAAATCATAATTTTGATGACGGAATATTTTTGTTTGGATAAATTCATTTTTATCAATTATAGGAACAACATATTGATATGTTAAATCAATTAATTGATTACGATAATATGCTATTAAAAAACCTAATAAGACAATGAATAAATAAGCAAATATATTCTGTTTTTTCTTCTTACGACGTCTTCTTTTTTTTGCCATATAAAAATACCCTCTATCTAGATAATTGTATCATAATAGGGGGTTATTTTTGTTTTAGTTTACTTATTATTAACTATTTTTTCATATTCAGATGTAAAGAAATCATCAGTCATTCCGGCAATATAATCAATGATTATACGGGCATTAGAATTATTATTACGATATTCTTCACTCATACCATTTAAATAATAGTTATAGATATTATTTGATGTATCTTTTGTTTCTAAGACATGATATAAGCCATCAAATAAAACATTAAACATTTCTTTAATATGATCACGTTCTTCTGGAGTTTGAGCTTTAGAATATATATTCTTATAGTTAAAGTCTTTCATTTCTTTAACAGCATTATATACTTCATCAGACATCCTAATATAATTATGACCAAGAGAATTCTTTATAATATCAGTTGTTATAGTTCCAACAATATCACGGTTATTATCACCAAGAATGTTTTTTAAAGCATCAGGAATTTCAGATATATCAAAGACACCTAAACGTACTGCATCTTCGATATCTCTTCCTAAATAGCCAATAATATCACTTATACGAACTACACAACCTTCGAGTGTCATAGGAATTAATTTTTTCATATATGAAGCATCTTTATAACATTCATAATAATCATGTAAGAAATCTTCTTTAGTCTTTGGTTTTGGTTTATATATACCTGAGACAAATTCACCATTATGACATAACATACCATCTAATGTTTGAACTGTTAAGTTTTTACCTTCCCCATTATCTTCAAGAACCATAAGTGCTCTAACTGATTGAACATTATGCATAAAATATCCTTCACCATAACGTAATGATATTTCATTAAGTATAGATTCTCCAAGATGACCAAATGGTACATGACCAATATCATGACCTAAGGCAATAGCCTCGATTAAATCTTCATTTAATGATAATGCTCTACCTATTGTTCTAGCTATTTTACTAACTAATTGAACATGAATAATACGTTTAGATATATTATCATTTACTTGATTAGAAAATACTTGGGTTTTATCAATATATCTTGTATAAGATAAACTATAAATAATACGATCAATATCACGATAAAAATTAGGACGTATTGGATCTTCAGAATAAGGAAATAATCTAATAGCATCTTTATCTCGTGTAGCATATTCTCCCATTAACTCTTCATTACGTAGCATTATTTTTTTAAAATCCATATGTATCACCTACATTTATTATAACAAAAAAATGCAACGTATTGTTGCATTTTATTTTGCTTCTTCAGTTGCACGTGTTTCCCTAACAACTGTGATTTTGATTGTACCTGGATATTGCATCTCAGCTTCAATCTTTTCTTTGATTTGTCTTGCGATAGTAATACTCTTTAAATCATCTACTTCGTCTGGTTTAACAATTACACGAATTTCTCTACCAGCTTGCATTGCATATGATTTATCAACACCGTCGAATGAAGAACCAATTTCTTCAAGTTGTTCAAGACGTTTAACATAATTTTCCATAGTGTCATTTCTTGCACCTGGTCTTGCTGCACTCATAGTGTCTGCAATTTGAACTAAAACAGATATTACACTTGTTTGTTCAGAATCACCATGGTGAGAAGCTATTGCATTAATAACTACTGGATCTTCTTTGTATTTTTTAGCGATATTAACACCAATTTCTACATGGGAACCTTCGACTTCAAAGTCGATAGCTTTACCAATATCATGTAATAAACCAGCACGTTTAGCTAAAGTTATATTTTCTCCTAGTTCACCAGCCATAATACCACATAAAGAAGCTACTTCTTTAGAATGTTGTAAGGCATTTTGACCATAACTAGTACGGAAATTTAATCTACCTATTAAATTAACTAATTCAGGATCAATTTTACCTAAACCTAATTCATAAATAGTATTCTTTCCTAACTCAGTAACATGAGCATTCATATCTTTGCATACTTTATCGTATATTTCTTCAATACGAGTTGGATGGATACGTCCATCTTTAATTAATGTTTCAATAGTTTGTTTAGCTATCTCACGTCTGAATGGGTCAAACGAAGATATAACTATTGCTTCTGGAGTATCATCAATTATTAAATCAACACCAGTAACGGCTTCGATTGTACGAATGTTACGTCCTTCTCTACCAATTAAACGACCTTTCATTTCATCGTTTGGTAAAGCAATTGTTGAAATAGTTTGCATGTTAGTAACATCATTAGAATATTTTTCCATTGAGTTAACTAATAAGTTCTTGGCTTTAGCATCAACTTCAAGCTTAGCTTCAGCTTCTTTTTCCTTAATGAACTCAGCAATTTCTTCGGCCATATTGGCTTCGACTCTTTCCATGATAATATCATGAGCTTTTTCTTTAGAGAATTTAGCAATATTTTCTAATTTCTCCATTTCTTCTTTTAGAAGTTCGTCCATCTTGTTCTCTTTTTCTTGAACTTGTTTTTGCAAAGCTGTTAAATTATTTTCTTTTTGATCTAATAAATTGTCTCTATTTTGAAGCATTTCTTCACGTTTATCTAGAGATTTTTCTCTTTGTGAAATAGTTTCTTCTCTTTGATTAATTTCAGATTTCTTTTCCTTAATTTCTCTATCTGCTTCTTGTTTTAATTTGAAGCTTTCTTCTTTTAATTCAAGCAATGTGTCTCTTTTGTGCTTGTCTGCTTCTTTTTTAGCATCACTTAATAATTTTTCGGCTTTCTTACCCATTTTAGAGGCATTAAGTGTATAAATTGCAAATACAACTCCCGCCCCCACTACAAGACCAATAAGAAGAGTGATCATGGACATTACATTAAATTCCATTTCTTTTCTCCTCACTTTTATAGAAAAATTTATATCACTATAAATTAAATATCTACATAATATATTATAAGTTGTTATGCTTTTTTTTACAATACTAAATGTTTACGTAAAAAAAAAGAAGATTTACTTCTTTTTTAATTCTTAAAACTATAGTGTTCTCTAATCTTTTCTTCGATTTCATTGGCTACTTCTGGATTAGCTTTTAAGTATAATTTAGCATTTTCTTTTCCTTGGCCAATCTTTTCACCTTTATAGGCATACCAAGCACCACTTTTTTCAATAATATCAATATCAGCACCAATGTCTAATAATTCGCCTTCGTGAGATACACCTTCACCATACATAATATCAACTGTAGCTGATTTAAATGGTGGAGCCACTTTATTCTTAACTACTTTAATAGTTGTTCTATTACCTGTTACATTATCGCCAACTTTGATTTGTTCACCACGACGAACATCTAATCTAACTGAAGCATAGAACTTTAATGCTCTTCCTCCTGGTGTTGTTTCTGGATTACCAAACATAATACCAACTTTTTCTCTTAATTGATTAATGAAAATTGCTGTTGTTTTAGTCTTATTGATAGCACCAGATAGTTTTCTTAATGCTTGAGACATAAGTCGAGCTTGAAGACCAACATGAGAATCACCCATTTCACCTTCAATTTCAGCTTGTGGTACTAAGGCTGCTACCGAGTCTATTACTACGATAGATACTGCATTACTTCTAACTAATGCTTCGCATATTTCTAATGCTTGTTCACCTGTGTCTGGTTGAGATAGTAGAAGTTCAGATATATTAACTCCTAATGCTTTAGCATATACTGGATCTAAAGCATGTTCGGCATCAATAAATGCTGCTCTTCCGCCTCTTTTTTGTACTTCTGCTATAGCTTGTAGGGCAATTGTTGTTTTACCAGATGATTCTGGTCCATAAACTTCAATTATTCTTCCTTTAGGGAAACCACCTACACCTAAAGCGATATCTAAGGCAACTGATCCACTAGGTGTTACTTCAATCTCCATATGAGATTCTTCACCTAATTTCATTATTGCTCCTTTTCCAAATTGTTTTTCAATATCAGCCATAACGGCTTCTAGTGCTTTATCTTTATCTGTTTCTGATATTGCTTCTTTTTTCATAATTACCTTCCAATCTTCCTTACATTCTAATTTTATCAACTAGAATTATTGATGTCAACAATATTTCGAACATTTGTATGCAAATATTCAAAATTTGTTATATTTCTATTTTGATATACATCTTATATTTATTATCTTCATATTTGTATAAAGCATGTTCTTTACCACGATATTTAAACAAAATATAGTCTTTTGTATATTCTTTTTCTAAAGGAATTCCATTGTCTATTTTTAATATTTCGTTATCATTTAAATTGACAATTTCAACGTCTAAAACTTCTTCGATAGACAATAATTTATAGTTATTATCTCTTATTTGTTCAATTGTATATGTATCTTTAATATCGAATATACCTTGTTTAGTTCTAGTTAATTTAGTCATAGTTGCATAAGTATCTAATTTAGTACCGATATCTCTGATTAAACTTCTTATATAAGTACCTTTAGATACTAAACATTTAATAGTTACTAAATCATTATCTATATTTAATACTTCGATTTCTTTAATATCTACTTCTCGTTTAGGTAATTCAATATCTTCGTTACTACGAGCATATTCATATAATTTCTTACCATTTATTTTAACTGCTGAATATTTAGGTACTTCCTGTTCATAAGTACCTTTAAAGGAATTAATAATGTCGATAACTTTATTGTTTTCAACATTTATTTCTTTTTTATTTAATATATTACCTGTTATATCTAAAGTATCTGTTTCGATACCTAGTTTAAATTCAGCAATATATTCTTTATATGTCGAAGTAAGAGCATCACCTAGTTTAGTATATCTACCAATAGTTATTACTAAAACACCAGTAGCTAATGGATCTAATGTACCTGTATGACCTATTTTTTTAGTATTAAAAATATGCATACAGTCATTAACAATATCGCGAGATGTTCTTCCTTCTTCTTTATTTACTAATAATACTCCATTCATATTATCACCATATATATATTATCATAATTATTTACGATGTTGATAAACTAATCCTTTATTATGAAGATGACCACCTTCAAAAGATAAATAATCTACATCTATGCTATTTTTCTCTTGAAGCCCAACAAGAAAACCAGGTTCAGAAATAGAGCCATAATATTTCTTTTTATCGTCGGATAATGTTGGTACATATATAGTTTTCCCTTTAGTACTAAAGGCATGTCTATGTCCTTCGAATGTAAGAGTAGTATCAACATTAGGAATGTTAACATGGTAATGTTTTATTTCGTGATATAAAGATAATAAATACTTACCCCATAAGAAATAAGCACGTTTAAATCCTAAGACATTAAAGTCTTTACGCGATTCAAGAACTTTTAAATATTGATCTTCTTTATCTAATAATTTAAGGTCATGATTACCAAATAAAACATGAGTTTTTATATTACTTGAAGATGGATATACTCTTTGAAAGTACGCAAATTGTCTATCAGGATCTTGATATTCTCTCTTAACAGGATTAATACCACTTTGGAATAAATCACCGACATGAACAACATTATGAATATTATTTTTTTCAGCAAAGTTGTATGTTTGTTCAATATAACCAATATTTTCTTTAGGATTACCTATATGAGTATCACCAATAATTATAATGTTTTCACCATCGATTGGTTCTTTAGATAGATGTCTTTTGCTAATTGGAGTATTAGTATATCCTAAGACAGCTATAAACTCATTATATGAGATATTATAACGCTTACATATTTCATCAAATTTCATACCACCTAAATAACTATTTACAATCTCATCTTGATGTTTAATAAGTGATATATCTTTCTTAACCATGGCATAACCTTCTTTTGCTTAATTATTGTACTATAAGAATATGAATAATTAAAGAAAAATAAAAAAAGAAGAAAAAAACAATCGATTAGAATCGATTGCTTGGATTATTCTGATTGTTCATATTTGGATTATATTGTTGCATTGGTGGTTGTGGTGGTTGATTAGGTGCCATTGGTGGTCTATTCATCATATTTGGTTGACCATTATTCATTCCAGGATTTACTGGAGGTCTATTCATGTTTTGCGGACCCATTGGTGGTCTATTCATTGTAGTTGGTGGATTTTGCTTTTTTGGTTTACGAAATACAATTATAGCCACAACTATTACGGCAACAAATAGAACAACCACTACTATAATAAGCCAATCATCATTAGATATTTTTTTGGCAGTTGTCGAATTTAATTTATTATGATCTCTATAATAATAAACATAATCTCCGGTTTTTACTTCAACATCTTTAGCCATGTAATAGGTATCCTCAAGTATATTTGGTAATCCATCATATTCTTCACGAGTAACTTTCCTTAATCCTTGTTCTTTTAAATTAGCGCTCATTATCATTTCTTCGCCAGTGTAATAAAGAGTATTTCTAATCTTTAATTGACTAATAGGCATATCATTTTGAATATCTGTTATTATTGGAACAAATACACTATTGTCTGGGCTTTCCATTTCTATTTCTCTTGAAAAATAACACATACGAGCATGATAAGTATTATTATTTGTACATGTAAGATAATAAAAATCATCATCTTCGCGGTCATCTTCTTCTTTAGTATTTCCAAATGTTGAAGAAGTATACTTAACCATCCTCATTTTTAAAGTATATTCTTTGTTTGTACCAGGTAAAGTATATCTTTTAGGTACCTTTAATGTATATTTGGCATTTGGTTTCATTACCGCATATAAATTTTGGCTCCATGTATAAACATTATATTTGCCTTCATCTTCTCCCCAATTTTTTAAGCTAATATCGCCTTGATATATTCCAATTATTGTATCTTGATTAGCATCTTGATCAAGGAAGAAATCATCAATTAAATCAAATTTTATTTTATAATATTTGGCATTATCATAATTTTCAATTTTAATTATTGTGTTGATGTTTTCACTGTCATCTGTTTTAGTAGTTGAATATTTTTGTATTAAATTTTTATTTGCATCATATAATTCAACGTATACTTTAAATCTTAAATCATGTGGTGAGTTTGGTTCTTCACCTTTGATACCTTCAAAATAAACGTATGAGCTTTTGTCCTTTATATCTATACCTTTTGTAAAATAGGCATATTTTATATATACGTGTGGTGTTTTAAACGTTTTTGCAGAACGAATTTCATTTGGTTCACTATCTGGCATTAAGCCAAATCCTGTTGGCTCAATTACAAAGTCGTAAAAATCACTGGTATATTCCTTAGCATTAACTCTAATTCCTACAAACATAATAAGTATTGTTAGTATTATTATTCCTATCTTTTTCATATCACACCTCTATTATAAAGTATATCATTGGAATATAAAAAAAAGAAGATTTAATCTTCTTTTTTATCTTCTTCATGTATTTTCTTAATAATACGTTCAATATTTTGACCATATTCAACTGATTTATCAAATACAAATTGTAATTCAGGAGTATGTCTAATATCAATACGACTAGCTAATACTGTTCTTAAATATGGAGCAGCTACTTTAAGATTTTCTTTAACATCTTTTAAGTCTTCATCACCCATATATGTATAATAAACTTTAGCATAACTTAAGTCATTAGATACTACAACTCCCGTGATAGTTATATGTTTTAGAGTTTCATCTTTAGCTTCTAGTAACATGATTGATGCTAATTCTTTAGCAATATCTGATGATATTCTTTCAGTCTTTAAACTCATCTTTTTACCTCTACTACTTCGTAAGCTTCAAAAATGTCGCCCTCTTTTATATCATTATAACCATCAATTGTGATACCACATTCAATACCTTGTTTAACTTCTTTAACAGAGTCTTTTTCTCTTTGAATAGAACCAATAGTTCCATCATAGATAATAACTCCATCTCTTACAATACGTACTTTAGAATTATTCTTCATAACTCCAGATGTTACCATTACACCAGCAATAGTACCAACTTTAGAGAATTTAAATAATTTTCTAACTTCAGCAGTACCTGTTTCTTTTTCTTCGAATTCTGGATCTAACATACCTTTCATAGCTTGTTCCATTTCTTCGACTACTTTATAGATAATAGTATATAAACGCATTTCTACGCCATATTCTTTAGCTATTTCTTTAGTACTATTAGATGGAACAACATTAAATCCAATAACTATAGCATTAGAAGCATTAGCAAGAGTAATATCACTTTCAGTAATAGTACCAATACCACTTCTTATAACTTTAATTTTAACTCCTTCGACATCAATCTTTTCTAAAGAGTTCTTAACAGCTTCTTCAGAACCTCTAACATCACATTTTAATACAACATTAATTTCTTTAGTTCCTGATTGAATAGAAGCAAATAATTCATCCATAGATAATGGAGCTTTAGTTTGTTGTCTTTCTTTAGCTTGAATAGCTCTCTTTTCTGCAATTTCACGAGCTTCTTTTTCAGTTTCGAAAGCCATGAATTTATCACCTGCTGAAGGATTTCCAGTTAAACCAGTAATTTCTACTGGAGTAGATGGACCAGCTTCAACAATATCTTTTCCTAAGTCATTACGCAATGTTCTTACACGACCATGAGCAGCACCAACTACAATTGGATCTCCAAGTCTTAAAGTACCATTTTGAATTAGGATACTTACTACTCCACCTAAATTTTTATCTATTTTAGATTCAATAACTGTACCCATAGCATATCTATTTGGGTTAGCTTTTAATTCTTGCATTTCAGCTGTAGCTAATAATGTATCTAATAACTTATCAACACCTTCGCCTGTCTTAGCACTGATATAAACAAATGGAACATCGCCACCCCATTCTTCTGGAGTAACATTACGTTCAGCCATTTCAGTCATAACACGTTGTGGATCAGCATTTGGTTTATCAATTTTATTAACGGCTACGATAATTGGAACATTAGCAGCTTTAGCATGATCGATAGCTTCAAGAGTTTGAGGCATTACACCATCTTCAGCACTAACTATAATAATTACAATATCAGTTACACTAGCACCTCTAGCACGCATTTCAGTAAAGGCAGCGTGTCCCGGCGTATCGATAAACGATAATTTATTGCCGTTATACTCAATTTGGTAAGCTCCAATAGCTTGAGTAATACCACCAGCTTCTTTATCAACAATATGAGAATTTCTAATATAATCTAGTAATGTAGTTTTACCATGGTCAACATGTCCCATAATAGTAATTACTGGAGGTCTACTTATTAGTGATTCTTCATCATCTTGTATTTCATAATTTTCAAAATTAGATATATCTTGTGTTTCTTCTCTTTTAAGAGTCTTTTCATATTCAGCAGCAACTATTTCTGCTGTATCATAATCGATTGATTGAGTAACACTTAAGATTAAACCTAAAGAGATTAACTTCTTAACTAAATCAATACCTGTAATTCCAAGTTCATCTGCTAGATCTTGAACACTCATACCTTCTTTATAAAGGATAATAGTATCATCAGTTGATTTATTAGTATTTGATGTAAGTTTTTCTTTATTCTTATACATTTGTTTTTTCTTATTCAAATACTCTTTATCGGTTTTCTCTTCAGCATTCTTATTACCTTTTTTAACTTTTTCTTTAGAAACAGTATGTTTCTTATCTATTTGATTAATAGTATCTTTAGACATAATATCTTCGACTACATTATCAATTACATCTGTTTCATCGAAACTTAATTCTTCATCTGTATTAATAATATTCATAGTATTATCTAAAAGAATAATAGCTTCATCATCTAACATATCATCTTTATTACTTACTTTAATATTTAATTCCTTACATTTGCTTAATACAGCTTGGACATTAAAGTTCATTTCTTCAGCGTATTCTTGAACACTCATCATAATTATGCACCTCTTTCTTGGATAATTTCTAATAATTTATCAAAGATATCATCACTTACTTCTTGTTCTAAAGCATGATTTAATATCTTCTTTTCTTTAGCTAATTTAATAACATTTTCATCTTTCTTTAAATAAACACCATGACCATTGACTTTTCCAGTCTCATCAATAACAATACCACTTTCTGTTGCTACAACTCTTATAAGATCTTTTTTAGGCATCTTTTCTCTTGTAACAACACATGTACGCATTGGTATTTTCTTCATTATTTATTTCCTTCTTCTTGGATTTGAGCCATTGTCTTAATGTTTATTTTGAATTTTGTTAACTTGCTAGCTAAGCGAATATTTATACCTTGTTTACCAATAGCTAAACTTAAATTATCATCGTTAACTATTGCTAGAGCTTCACGATTCTTTGTATTATCAATAATATTAACAATAACATCTTTAGCAGGACTTAATGCGTTAGCAATAAATTGTGCTTGATCTTCACTATATAATACTAAGTCAATCTTTTCACCATTTAATTCTTTTAATATAGAACCAATACGTGATCCTCTTTCACCAATACATGTACCAATAGCATCAATTTTGTCATTAGTACTTGATACGGCTACTTTACTTCTTACACCTGGTTCACGAGCTACTGAATGTAATTCTAGAGTACCATCAGCAAATTCAGGTATTTCACTTTCAAATAATCTCTTGATGAAACCATAATGTTTTCTTGTACATAATACAAGTGGTCCTTTATTATTAGTTTCTACTTTAGAAATATATACTTTAATACTTGAACCCATTTTAACTTCTTCGCCTGGGATCATTTCTGATTTTGGTAAGATACCTCTAGCTCTACCTAAATCAACATAGTAGTTTTTAGCATCTTCCATAGCTAACATACCTACCATTAATTCGTCTTGTTTGTCGGCAAATTCATCGATGATAGATGCTCTTTCAGCTTCTCTAATCTTTTGTGTAACTACTTGTTTACAAGTTGAAGCTGCAACTCTACCAAAGTCTTTTGGAGTAACTTCTTCTTGAATAGTATCTCCAACTTGGCAATCAGGCCATTTTTCTTTAGCTTCTTCATATAAGATTTGAGCATCTTCATTTATTTCTGGGGCGATATAAACTTCTTTTCCTTCTTCGTTTATTTCAACATCGCCTTCAATATATTCATCTACAACTACATAGTATCTAAATACTTTGAATTCTCCAGTCTTTTTATCAATATCAACTCTTACATTAGTTTTAGAACCATAGTTCTTCTTATAGGCAGCAGTTAAACCTTGTTCCATTGCTTCCCAAACTATTTTTTCATCAATATGTTTTTCTTCAATTATGCCGTTTAAAGCTTTAATAAATTCTTTACCGTTCATTTTTTAATTACCCTCTTTCCTTACTAGATATATCTAGAATATATTCATCTTTAATTAAATCGTGTTCATCTAAGATAGGATTAATTATATTGGTAGCATCAACAATAGTATCTATATCAATACCATTTACTCTATCTAAAGTTATCTTTAGATAATTGTACTTTCCTTCGACTACCCATTCGATATCATCAACAATAATATCCATCTCTTTCATAGGTTCAACGATTAAGTTTCTAATTTCATTTAATATACTTTCCATGAATTACCTCCAAACAATAACAAAAGTGGGATTTTCTGCCCACTTAAACTGTCAAATGTAGTATAGCAAATAAACTTTACTAAGTAAAGAATTTTTGCATTATCAAGCTGTTTCTATGCAAATAAGTTCTCCATATATTTTATTTTCTTATCAGAAACAATAATACATAGATCTTCATCTTGCATAAATGTTGTTTCATAAACATTCTCTAAAGCTCCATTTTGAACTATTCTTCTTTTAGCTAGTTCAAAGTCTTGTCTGATACCATTTATTAAGGTAATAGTTACTTTAACGATATCACGACGAGATTGTAATCTTTCTTGTGCAAGATAAGATTCTTGATTATTCTCCTTTAATATTTTTACCATGAAGAAATTTGCAAATAATGATCTAGTATTAGGCACTATATCATAATTCTTTTCGTCACCATTATCATCAATATTGGCAACATAAAGATTTGAAAAATTTTGAGGAGATACAGTAATAATTTCTTTATTATTTGTTGTAATTTCAATGCTGTAGACCAATGCTGTATCCATTTACTATCACCTATATCAATTATACCATAGTTGTCCAGTATTCGTATGTTTTTTTTGCAAATTTTTATTATTTATCGAGAATATTTCAAATTAACAGGGTTTTACTTGATTTTTAAAAGTTTTATGTTATAATGATTAAGTAATTCGGTGTTATCCGATCAAGGATTGCGCTCATAGCTCAATTGGATAGAGCGTTAGACTACGGATCTAAAGGTTAGGGGTTCGACTCCCTTTGGGCGCACCATTGTTAATCGAGAAGTAGCACAGTTTGGTAGTGCACTAGTTTTGGGAACTAGGGGTCGCAGGTTCAAGTCCTGTCTTCTCGACCATTTGATAAACAACCTCTTTAGAGGTTTTTATTTTGTTCGGAGTATGGCGTAATTTGGTAGCGCACTAGTTTCGGGTACTAGAGGTTGTGGGTTCAAATCCCGCTACTCCGACCAGTTATAATAACCAACTTAGGTTGGTTTTTATATTGGATAAAAGTTCTACTGAAAGTAGAGCGTAAGTCAAATCATATTCCCCTATTCTATTTTATAATTTAAGTGGAAGGAGAATGTGTTGTGACAAAGTATGAATTAGTTAGATTAAGAGAACTAGTTAATGCGCAAATTGAAAAGAGAGGAATGATTAATCAGTATTTGGATAATCCTGATGTAGTTGGTTATTTAAATCTAATTGGTGAGTGTACAGATAAGAAAGATTTAGAGAATATTCGAGAAATATTAATAGAGATATTAAAAGATTACAAAGTAAGAAAAACAAATGGTATTTATGTTTGTACTCAAGCTTATGATGAAGATAATAGTGCCCCAATTCTTTATTACTTTATACCAGAAGGATGTTCAAGTTATGATCATAAAGTGTATAAAGATATAGAGTCAGGAGAAGAAATAAGAACAGACTTTATATATGGTCCAAATATGGGTGCTTTTGAAAGAAGTCATACAGTATTAAACCCATATAATGTGTCATATAAAGATATAAATATTAAAGAGAATGGATATGAAGATGTCAGATTAGATTTCTTCGAAGAAAGTTATAAAAAAGGTCAAAATAGTGCCATTCAAAAAGTATTAAGTAAATATCCTAGAATGGGATCTAGAGAATTATAAAAGATGGATCAATTCCATCTTTTTTTTATATCAAACATAATGTGACAAATTATACGTTATATATTTGTTATATTATTTCTTGGAACATTTAATAGGTTAGGTGCTACCAAATTCTAGATAAAGGAAGGAGGTGGTATTTATAGCAAAAAAAGATATACTAATATCAATATTGCTATTAGTAATTATCCTTCTTATATTACTACTATATATAGTATTAATATAAAAAAAGCACCTAACTAATGCATATAGTTAGGTGACCCAACATTTGGTAACACTTAACATTGCACTATTAAGTGTTCCTCAATAAAATAATAACATATATAAGTATGTTAAACAAGATAAAAGAGTCTTTAATAACGACTCTTTTTTACTGGAAAATGTTTATCATATATTACTTTTGTTTTGGCTACATTCTCTTTATCTTTTTTGGATGAACGACGTTCATTTTCTTTATAATATGCTAGGATATCTTCAAGATAATATTTTATATTAGATAATAATTGTTTTTGAGGCATTGATTGAGATACTAATGTATGAATTAGTTCTCTATTTGTATTATTTAATTCTTCAAGGACATAAGAATCTTTGACGAAACTTTCTTTCTTAACTTTTAATTCATCGGGAATAAGTGTTGATATTTTATGATATGGTTCTCCTTGAGCATCAAATGTTTCTATTTGTTCGGTTTCTTCTTTAATTGGATATAATTTTTTTCTTTCAATTAAATCAACTATTTCTTCCCTACCATATGGTTTAGATTTAGGGAAGAAATCATCACTAATAGCTGCCTCATAATTAATACGTACTGGATTTTTAGATAGTTTAGATAAATCCCCTTCCCCAGGATGTAAGAAGAATGTTGTCTCCATACGTGTTCTAAGTGGAGCTACTGTTTTAAATTCAGTACCTTGTTTAGCATTAATATAATCTAAAAAATCTTTAGTATCGAAACGTATAGCAAAAAAATGGTCGATTAGTTCATATTTTTCTTCATCAGATAAAGCATCATATCTTTGAAGAGCTAAATTAATAAAGGCTATTTCACCATCTAGTACTTTTGAACTTTCATCAAAGTTAGCCTTACGTACTCGATTATTTAAGAAAAGTTTCATATCATCACCTATATATATTATAACATAAAAAAGAAACCTAAGATTTTTTCTTAGATTTCTTCTTTTTAAAGTCAGTATCGTATATTGTTTTAACTTTAGAAAATAATTTTTGTTCCTTCTTAGTAGCACTAGCACTCTTTTCTTTTCCACATTCAACAATATATTTTGTATATTCTTTTAATTCTTTTAATAATTCTTTATATGATTTTTGAGATTCAATATAATCAACAATTAATCTTTCATGACCATTAGGGTTTTCAATTGTGTATCCACTCGCCCATGATGGTTTATCAAAATAAATAACATCTGGATTAAAAGTTAGTATTTCATGGTATTCTTCCCTATCTTCACTTTTCTCTCTTATTTTTTCTAATTTTAGTCTAATCGGAGAAATAATACCTTCGTCGATTAATCTTTTTATTTCTTCATATGAATAAGATCTATCTTCGAATTCAACACCTTTATTAGTAGCTGCATCTACGACTATACGATAAAATTCTGTCCAGTAACTAAAATCACGTCCATGACCTTCAGAAGCTACATCAGATAATTCCATTTTAGTTGGTAATTTAACTGAAGTATCATAATGAGAACCATAATGAATATTCATAAGATTAATAATATCTTCTTTAGAAAAACGGAATTCAAAGAAATAATCTAATAATTGCATTTTAACCTCATATGGTGCTACTTCATAGTCATTTATAAACCTATTTAAAAATTCAGTTTCATGTTCTAATATCTTAGATACATTGCCATATTTATAATTTCTATCTACGCTATTTATATATAGTTCCATAATTACATCTCCTTCGCATTTCTTTTGATTATACTACATATAATAATAATTACAATAAAAAATAAAACACGATTACTCGTGTTTATTTTAAAATGGTGCTCCGGGAGGAACTCGAATCCTCGACCCTCTGATTAAAAGTCAGATGCTCTACCGACTGAGCTACCGGGGCGAATTACAAAAAAATAAAGTGGTTGCCTCGGATGGACTCGAACCATCGGAATGTCAGAGTCAAAGTCTGATGCCTTACCACTTGGCTACGAGGCAATAATTAAGTGGTGGAGGGTCATGGATTTGAACCATGGAACCCGAAGGAACAGATTTACAGTCTGCCGCGTTTGACCACTTCGCTAACCCTCCATAAAAAAG
>JAEEGL011650046.1_pt1 | contig 28488 bp, 20 predicted proteins | sample 9134231 | NCBI WGS metagenome assembly JAEEGL01 (sample SAMN16246548, study PRJNA631951) | gut metagenome | biome: gut microbiome; feature: rumen; material: fiber-attached | host: Bos | place: Iran: Karaj | collected 2018-10
CTCTCCCACTATTTCATAGAGCCTGCGTGTACGGCCGTCATCACCGACCACCTGCCTGTCCTGGAACTCGCCGCTGGAGGGGTTGGAAGTCTTGACCAGCACGAATATACCCTTGTGCTCGATACGGCATACATCTATAAAAGGCTTTACCCCGTCACTGCCCAGATACGGATTGACTGTCGCAAAATCCTCATCAAATCCGGCAAACTCCTGTGAACCTATACTGATATGTCCGAGATGAGCGATCGCATATGATTCGGAAGTGGATCCGATATCCCCGCGCTTGACATCTCCTATGACGATCAGTCCTTTGGAATGGCAATAGTCGATCGTCTTCTTATATGCTTCGAGTCCGGGGATTCCGAACTGCTCATACATGGCTATCTGCGGCTTGACGGCCGGGATCAGGTCACATACCGCATCCACTATCCCCCGGTTGAACTGCCATACGGCCTCGGCCGCACCCTCGGGTGTCTCACCGAACTCTCCGTATGCGGCTTCCTTGATCCGGGCGGGTACGAACTTCAGATTCGGATCCAGGCCCACAACTATGGGCGCACCCGTACTTTTTATCCCGGCGATCAGTTTATCTATCATATATATCCTCCCTCCCGTATCTACCTGGTCTTCAGGAATTCGTATTCCCTGAGAGCTGCGGTATCATCGGGATACAGCGCTATGTAGTCTTTCATCAGGTTCGCTGCCGTCCTGAATTCATCCATATATTCATATGCCACGACCTCATTGAACTTGAGTGTCTGCATGATGGATTTGTCCTCGGTATTCATTCCGGCCTGGAACGAACTGAGTGCCTCCGCATATCTCTCCATCTTCATCTGGCACAGTCCCATCTGGTTATAGATATTGGGAGCATTATGGTTCTTGTCCAGATATGTGTTATACAGGCTTATGGCATAGTTGTAGTCTCCGAGAGCCTCGTATGTACGGCCCAGGAACAGCGTTATCTGTGCCGAATCACCTTTGTCGGCGTTCTCAAGATACGTCTTGGCCGAATCGTAATTGCCGAGATAATACTCGAACCTCCCATAGTCATAGTCCGAAATATTGGAATTGGATGCTATGTATTCGCTGATGATATCCCGTCCGGCTTCCTTGTATCCCTGGGCAGCGAGAACCTGATATACATCGATGATCATATCGCAGTCACCGCTGTTGATACCGATAGCCTTGCGGAAGTCCTCTATGGCGGATTCGTAATCACCGCTCTCCAGCGATACTATGCCCCTGAGATAATATGCATTATACTCATCGGATCTGAGTGTCAGGATGGAATCATACACAGCCCGTGCTTCTTCCAGCCGGCCCGACTTGTAGTATGCCGCAGCCAGATAGTAATTGATATCATAGTCGAGATCCTCGGGGACCCCGTTACTCAGATTCAGGGCACGGATAAAGGCATCGACCGCCTCGTCATACTTAAGCTGGGCGAGATAGACCATCCCCTGACCGCGCAGTATCAGCCTCTCATCCTCACCGGCTTCAAGTCCCGCATTAAAAGCCTCCATGGCTCCCGCATAATCCAGCGCTTCGATGGCAGCCATGCCGGTATCGGTGTACGACACCTCCTCTTCACCGCAGGCCGTCAGGATGAACATCGCAGTCAGAAGGCACAATATGCAATTGATGTGTCTTTTATCAAATCTCATTGCCACCCTTGAGTTCGCGTATCCTGCCCAGGATCATCTTCTCGTTAAAGGCAAAGAACAGAAGTGCTCCTATCAGACATGTGACAAATGCTATGACTGCGGTAGCCCTGTAACTGCCGGTAGTCTGTGATACGGTCACGGATGTGAATATCACCATCGCAAGTGCCTGTCCCATCTTGAATGCAAAAGTACGTGCGGCGAAGAACATTCCGCTCCTGTCCTCTCCGGTCTCCAGCCTGGTAAGCTCGGCCACATCAGCCACACATGCCTGAGGCAGTATGCCGAGAATGGCCATCGGAACCGAAGCGGTTACAGCCACTATGAATCCCCAGTACAGGCCCTGACCGCATGCCGCCGTAATGGCGAAGACCACACAGTATGAGAAGAATCCGATGATTATCAGGTTCTTCTTCCCCATCTTCTTGGCCAGGATATTGACTACCGGATACAGGCAGACGCTTATGGCAGTCATCGTGGCGGTCAGTACAAATGTCCATGTATCCTCGATACCCATCAGTTTGGTCTCATAGAATGCCAGACCGGTCTGGAACAGAGTCAGTGCAAAAAAGTATATGACATCGCTGTATACGAACCTGCGGAACTGCCCGTTGGAAAACGTCTTGATAAGTGAACTGAAAGGTCTGGTCTCACTGGGCTTGGAATCGATATAATCACGCTCATTGATATAGAAAGCCGCGATCAGCATGGCTGCACAGGCTATGGATGCCATGATGGCTACAGCGAGCCTTATCGAACCCTTCTGGCCTGCCACTCCCTCAAGCGCTCCCGCAAGATTGGGCAGCAGGAATGATATACTCTGTCCTACGATAAATGTGAACGATATATATGTGGATACGTTGATCCTGTGCTGCTGCGTGTCTCCGAGTTCCGCTATCAGAGCATTGTACGGTGTACAGAACATGGTCATGAACAGATAGAACACTATGAGTAGTACGAAAAGCAGGATATCATTGACAGCTACGACCCCTGTCTGCGGAAGAACGAACAGGCCTATGGTGCAAAGTGCAAAAGGAACAGCCATCGCACGCATAAAAGGTATACGGCGTCCGTTCTTATAGTTACTGCGGTCCGACCATCCCGCGATAAGAGGATCCGTGATGGCATCGAATATACGTCCGACCGCGAGTACGAGGCCGAACAGTGTCAGTTTATAAAGAATGGGTTCCTGGGTGATCCCCGATGCGAAAAGACCCGTATTCGGATTCTGTGCATCCGGGCTTCCCGTATAATAATAGACCATCCAGTTCGATACGACACCCGAGAGAAGGCTCCATCCGAACTGGCCAATGGCGAATATCCACAACAGTTTATTGGTAATGGGCTTGAGTTCCTTCATATGCTGAATATCCTTTCTGAAAGCCGGACAACATGTTTATACGCTAAAAATCAGTATACCAAGATAACACCTGTTGTGTATATATCGATCATATATTTATTCTTCGTCTGTCAGAGTGGGATCAACATAGAAACATCCGACGTATCCGATACCTTCAGGCCGTCCCCGGCGGCGGCCGCTCAGCACGGAATATGCGATCTCGGTCAGTATCGTGGCACATCCGATGCCCAGGAACAGGATGCAGTATACGGGAGTATGTATCTTCATGAGCACTCCGCTCCTGCCGAGCAGGTATACGGTCAGATTGGCTGCCGAATGCATCAGAAATGCTCCCGTAACGCTGTGAACATACTCACAGGCCATACACATGAGCAGTCCCATGGCAAAGCCGTATACTCCCTGTACCAGATTACCGTGATAAAGTCCAAAGAACATGGAACTGATTATCATGGCGATCGCTATATGAAATCTCCTCTTCATGCGGCCGTATACCACGGTCCTGAAAAGAAGTTCTTCCACGGCTGGCGAGACCAGGCCATACAGCAGCAGTCCGAACCACAGTGGCAGGTTATACTGCGTGGCAGAAGTCCCGGCGTATGATGAAATGCGCATGAGCCCGGATAATCCTATCAGGATATTAAGTCCCAGAGCCATGCTGACGGCCTGAACAGTGATCAGGATCCATGAGAAAGCAGCCGGATGGATACGGTCCGTCCTGTAAAAACCGATACCGTTTAGGTTTACATAATCCCAGATCGACAGTTCCTCGGGATCCCTTTTCATCAGGATGACGAGTACAGCAGCCCCGAGCAGCATGTCTATCAGAGATATGATCCCGGAGAAAAATGTATCATGTGCCCTGATATATGCGTAAGCAGGTGCACTGTTGGATGAGATGAGCTGGAGTACATACATCATCAGCAGCCTGGTCACATCATGCACCACGTAATACGCCAGAAAAGGCATCAGTACATATATCACTTTTTTGAACGATCTGCCCATATATACCTGTCTGTTCAGAGAGTTATGGTCTCTCCGAGCGCAAATGAATAAATCAGCTTCTCTTTGACCGGGATACGCATCTGCTCAAGAGCATATCCGTAATAATCGAGCTGTGTCTTATACAGTTCGATCAGCCGGCCGGCACTGTGTACGCGGTCGGTCTTGTAATCCAGGATCACGGCTCCGTCATCCTCTATCCAATATACATCAATAATACCCTGTATGAGTACAGTTTCATCGGAAGGAAATCTCTCATCCACACGCGATGCCGGAATCCCCATCATAAAAGGTGCCTCTCTGTACAGACGGCCGTTCCCGTAAGCCGCTGCCATCCTGCGCGCCGTATCCGTTTTAAGAAACTCTTCGATAAGCCGCACCTCTTCCGGCTCATCCAGAATATGCTTTTCTACAGGCGACAGTCTCTGATCGGCGGCATACGCTTCGATCTGCCGAAGAAGCGATCCCGGGGAATCCAAAGCCGTAAAGTCAAAGAGTTCCATGATCCTGTGAAATGCAGACCCTCTGACGGTAGCTCCCGGCCTGTCCGATGTTCCCGATATGAATCCGGGTACGGGTGCTTCATATCCCGCCACTTCATCCCTACCGTCATCCGCTTCACCGCGGATAAGTTCATGTACCGGTTCCGCATCATCCGGCATGGCCGCGTGCTTGAGCACGGATACGGACGTCTTGGTATACAGACCGCTCAGATCGGCATGAGGGTATTCGTATTCATACAGGCTTTCTATATATTTCATATAGGGAGATGACATATCACCGATCCGGGATGCATCATCCAGTTCCTTCATGAGCAGTTCAGTACCGGCCGCTTCCATAAGTGCCGCCTGAGCTGCGGCGCCGGCTGACATATCGGATTTGTGATACCGGATATGCAGTTCATCTGATACCTGCCATTCTTCATCTGGTTCAAGCCTGTCCGTATCCAGTACGTCACACAGGCACTGTATATACCAGTCTATATATCTGGCCGGCTTCTCCGGACGTTTGATGACCAGTTTGGAGGAATCGGTATCTTCATCGTTCTTTCCGCGCTCATCCTTAAGCGTGGCGGTCAGGATCAGTTTCTCTCTGGCTCTGGTCATGGCCACATACTGTATGCGCATCTCCTCCGCCAGTGTCTGGTCACATATTGAATCCGACACAAATCTGTACATCAGATTGTCATATCTGATCCTCCTGCGCGTATCGACATTTCTGATGCCTATCCCGGCATCATGATCGCATATCACTGCGCCGCGTGCATCGGTCATATTGAACTCGTTCCCTTCTCTGGCCACTATGACCACGGGGAACTCCAGTCCCTTACTCTTATGTATGGTCATGATGCGGACAGTATCCCGCATCTCACCCAGGGCTTCCGCTTCCTCGTCATCCGTCTCGGATTTCCTGAGCAGATCTATATAGCGGATGAAATTATACAGTCCGAAATAGGAGGTCCCGGCATAATCGGTGGCTTTGCGTATAAGCATGTCGACATTGGCAGCCCGTCTGGGGCCTCCTCTCATGGCCAGCATCAGGGTACGGTATCCGGTATCATCCAGGATCACGCTCAGCAGTTCGTCCACGCTCATGTATCCGGACATGGTGCGGTACCTGTCTATCATATCCAGGAAGCGGACACTCCGTTCATCTCCCTGAGCAGCAGCCAGCTTACATGCATCATACATATATCCTTCTCCGGGGCGTACACCCTCCGGAAGCGACTCCCTGTATGCCAGGCTTATGCGGGCTATATCCTCGGGTCCATATCCGCCGATCACCGACGACATCGTTCCGTAGAAAGGTATATCCTGCAGAGGATTGACTATGATCCTCAGCAGATTCATCAATGTCGATATCTCATATGTGCTGAAATATCCCGAACTGCCTGTGAGCGATGCCGGAATGGAATGAGTCTCCAGGATCTTCTTGTAATGCTCTGCATCCGGTGCGCTGGACCGGTACAATATGACTATATCACCGTATCTGAGGGGCCTCATATTTCCGTCATCGGGGTCTCTGATCTCCATGCCGCTGCTCATCAGTTCTTCTATGCGGCGTGCGATCGCCTCTCCTTCTGTAGCGGCACGGTCTGAAGTCTCACCTTCGGAGGTTTTGACGAAGATCACCTCGGTCTCATATTCATTCCCCTTCGGATCGGGATAACCGGCACCGTACTTAAGCGCGGCATGCTCATCATACTCGGCACCGCCGCAGGACAGGGTCATGATACGCTCAAACAATGCGTTACATGCATCAAGTACCTGTGTACGGCTGCGGAAGTTACGGTTTAAATCGATCTTGCGCCTGTCCTCACCCTCATACTCATATTCGTTGTATTTATCGATAAATATCTTAGGCTGCGCCTGTCTGAACCTGTATATGGACTGCTTGATATCACCCACCATGAAGCGGTTGTATATGCCCTCATCCTCACCGGAGACGGCTGACAGTATCAGCTCCTGGATGAGATTTGAGTCCTGATACTCATCTATGAACACATAACTGAAGAAACTTCTGTACTGTCCTGCGGCTTCTCTGTACTCATATCCCCCGTCATCCAGACGTTTCACCAGTATATCAAGGGCATAATGCTCTATATCGGAGAAAGATAAAATACCTCTGTCTGCCTTGGCATCTCTTAAGGCATCCATATAATCCATCGTCAGGCGGCATAGCGCCGATACCGTACGGTTGCACTCCCTGATATGTCCGGCGGCTGTCACGGATGATTCTGACAGATATGAACCCTTAATTTTCTCCATACCCGCCTTGGCTGCGGTTCTCAGATTCTTGACCTGCTCTCTGACAGCCTTATCCTCGCCGGGATTCTTCTTGCGTGACAGGGCTTCGTATGACAGGGATCTTACCAGTTCTCCAAGCTCATCATACCCTATGCCCTCATCCGTACTGATCCGGTCCTCGATACCGGATAGAGCGTCACGTTCGGCTTCGATCACCGCTATATACTCCGGATGCAGGCCTCCTGCTTCGGCCAGTTCCAGCGCTTTATTATAAATATCAAGCGTTACCGATATCTCAATATCGGCCTTTTCCACGATCAGTCTCTCCATATCCGGCGGTAATCCCCCGCCGGCAGGGATATCATGATCGAGCATACGCTCCTGCAGCCATACATAAGGCCACGGATCGGAATCGGCCACCTTGTACAACACGGATACGGCTTCGGCCACACTGTGATCGGAGGCTCCGGTCGCGAGATGATCCGCCATATAGAGGAAATCCTCATCACCGCTTCCATACCTCTCTTCGATGAGCTGATCAAGCACATCGGCCTCAAGCAGGGTATTCTCTCCCGGCTCCGCGATACGGAATCCGGGATCCACATCTATCTCCGCAAAGGAGTTACGCAGCACATACTGACAGAACGAATCTATCGTGGTGATCCTGGCATTATGGATGAGCGTGGCCTGTCTCTGCAGGTTGGCATCATCCGGATTCTGCTCGAGTCTGGATGCCAGCGCATCCCTTATCTTATCCTTCATCTGAGCTGCCGCGGCATTGGTAAAGGTCACCACGAGGAGTGTGTCTATATCAACGGGATGCTCGGGATCCGTGATCAGGCCAATTATACGTTCCACGAGCACGGCCGTCTTACCGCTGCCGGCGGCGGCGGATACGATCAGACTGCAGTCTCTGGCTTCTATGACTTTCTTCTGTTCGGGGGTAAACTCAACCATTGTTATCCTTCTGATCCTTCACTGCCCGTCTCATGGCATCCGGTATATCCGCGGGATCATCATCGTATTCCGATCTCTCATATCCCGGAATACCCGATGCGATATGGCATACCGATGCATAGTCGCACCATTTACACGGAGGATCGGAGCGCTTCATATAGGCCGGGTGTACATCAATGCACCCTCCCATGATCCGCGATGAGAGCTCATCCATCTTCTTTTCGGTATACTCAAGCATCAGTTTCAGTTCATCAGTCGTATAGGCTTTGGAATATGACTGCGGAGTATTGTCTTTTTTATAAGCCAGGGGAATCACCTTCGATCCCGTGCCGGCCGTAAGTGAGCGGTCCATAAGCCGGGCTATGGCAGGGTCAGAGTTGACCACACCCTTCATGCGCAGTTCACCGCGGACCAGATCGGCCGCCTCTTCATCGGATGTGTCCGCATCCGCGGATACCACCGGATCTGACATATGGTAATACAGCATCCCGGCAGGTTCGGTATCGCCTGTTATCTTAAGGGCTGCATCCATGTACACGGCCAGCTGCATCATCAATCCGTGATACAGTGCCGCTATATCGAAGTCTCTGTTACCGGACTTATAATCCACTATACGCAGATACTTATCATCATCCGACTCACATATGTCGACACGGTCTATCTTACCTGTCAGACGGTATGTATGCTCAGCTCCGTCCTCACCGGTGAAAGACCTTGATTCGCTGAACCCTCTCTCGAAGAATTTCGGAATGAAATCACCGGCGCCGACCTGATACCTGATGGTATCCACACTTCTCCTGACTATACGTTTGAGCCTGTCGCTCATGGCTATATTGCGGTTATTGGATATCAATATGGTATCGCCGTACGTATTTATCAGGCGGTCCATGATCTCATCAACCCACGCATCGGCTTCATCACTGCCCAGTCCGCTCCAGTCAGAACCGGTTTCTGTGACCCTGTTGGAGAATTCCTCCAGCGCCTTGTGATACACATCACCCATATCATTATTCTCAAACGAGTACTCGGACCGTTCGCGGAGCCTAAGGCCGTAACTTAAGAAATGTGCATAAGCACACGCGGCAAATTTCTCCAGCCGGCTCACAGAGGTCTGCATCACGGTACCGTATATTCCCGCAGCAAGTGACTCTGAGAGCGGATTATGCGTATAGTGCGCGCAGCTCATTGCCAGGATATCATCGAGAGCCGTCTCATCCCCATGTGATCCCATGATCCGGCACAGTCCTGCCAGACGCATCTTGTCTTCAGGATCCAGGCGCCCTCCGGCATATTCACGGAGCATATCCGCACATACACGTGCCACGGCATGTCTGTCGGCCGGTGCCGCCACTTCCTCCACGGAATGTGAATCCGCCGATCTGCGGTGAGGAACTGTTGGAAATAGTTTACATAACATATGTATCAGGTAAGAAGGCTGTACCGGGGAGCCCTTTTCATCACAGGCGGTGTACGACACTATGAGGCCATCCGACGGCTTGGCCATGTTCATATACAGATAGAGCCTCTGAGTGAAGATCTGCTCTCTCGGGGACGGTGCCAGTTCTATCCCGTCAAATCCGCTCAGATAGTCCCTGTCCGGATCGGATATGATACCGCCGGTAGAGACCTTCCCGGGGATGCTTTCATCATTGGCTCCCAGTAAAAAGAGTACTTTGACCGATTCCAGCCTGGTACGTATGAAATCACCGACCATGACCTGATCGCTCTCGCCCGGGATGATACCGAGCCTGATCTCACCAAGTCCTGCTTCAAGAATGTGAAGGAACTCATCGGCATCCGCTTCTTCATCTCCGGTAAGAGTCACTATCTGGTCCAGCAGTCCGCATACACGTTCAAACACCTGCTCATACTGCATGGCTCTCGCATGATCGCCGCTGTCACGAAATTCCGCTGCCATGGTCATCAGTCTGTCATACATGCGGGCCGAAGCCATGAAATCATATAAGCTCTCCGCATAGGATCTGATAGTATTATTTGAGTTATGTAAACTGGTAAGGTGATCATATACCTTTACACGTATGGCATTGATCCTCTCTGTCTTCTCCACCCGCACAGCCGCTGCGGCTTCCGGTTCACCCTCGGCTCCTTCGGTTCCGCTGACCCACAAACGCTCATACATGCGTCTGCCGCGGATACCTCTCCTTAACAGGAAGTTCTCGAGTTCATCCGTTTCGTCCATCGTCAGGGGGCCGAATCCGGTCCGCATATGACGTATGACGCTCTCACAGCTGTAATCGGATCTGATCACATCATAGGCAGACAATACCGCTTCGATAAACGGCGACATCAGTACCGGCCGGCTGTAATCCATATATACCGGTATGCCCAGTGAGGCTGCCGTCCTCGAGATACCGTCTGCGTAGGCGGACATATCGCCCACCACTATCGCGATATCCCTGTAGCGGTATTTTCTGCCGGATACCAGTGCCGTGATACGCTGGAATGTATCAGTGATCTCCTCGGATATGCCGGAAGCTCTGTATATACGTATATGTCCGGGTTCTTCCCTGTATTGTTCCACAGGGTATCTGAACAGATGCTGTTCCAGATGTGCCAGATCAGCAGGCTTGGATGATATTATGTCAACCTTAGTATTGCCTTTTCCGTTCACACTCAGGAGTATGGGGGACTCGCAGGGCACGCCGGCTTCATCTGCCAGGCGCGACAGCCTGTCGACCGACCTCCAGGACAGATGGAACATGTCTTCGGCTGCCACCTGGGTATAAGGATCTGCTCCGTCTTCCGTGCTGAAGGCAAACAGAATGGTGTGAGCCAGTACCATCAGCTCCTGAATGACTCTCTCCTGGACGGGAGTAAAGCCCGTAAACCCGTCAAATGCCAGCACGGCTCCGCGTACAAGCGCTGACCTGTGGAGATTACGTCTCACGATGTCCAGTGTCTCCTCTGAAGTCACATACTTATCGGATTTATAAGACATGAAGGCCCTGTAGATGACCTCAAGATCATGGAGCTTGTGCGCAAGCGAAGGCCTGTCGGCAATGCGCCCGGTCAGATCATGCAGATCATCCGGACCGATGCCGTATTGCATGAACTCGGAGATGGCCGACTTGATCTCGTGTATGAAACCTATGCGGTCCAGTCTGCCTGACATCACATGCAGATCCGGCTTCACATCCTCGGATATATGCCTGATGATGAGACTCTTGCCGGTATCATCCAGCACGGGTGTCTCACCTCCCGTTTCCTCCAGGATACGGTGTGACAGTCTGGAAAAGCTGAGTATCTCGATATTGGAAAAAGCGTGATCAGGATGCAGTTCGACCATACGCTTCTGCATCTGCATTGTGAACTGATCCGGAACGATGAGCAGATACTTACGTTCCGGATCATTTATCGATTCATTTATGATCTTATGCTGAATATATGCGCTTTTGCCCGAGCCGGATGGCCCGCAGACGAACCTGACAGACATATATCACCTGAGTTTGGTGTCAGTCGTTCAGTATCCTGACGACCTTCACGGGAGTACGATAACCCACATTGGATACACGGATTCCGGTTCTGGGATTGGATGCATGTACCACTCTGCCGCCACCCAGATAGATAGCCACATGATTGATACGGCGTCCGTTACCGTAGAATACCAGATCACCGGCCTGAGCCTCGCCCAGTTTGATGGATGTACCCATTGTAGCCTGAGCGCGTGATGAATGAGGAAGCGATACGCCGTACTTAGAGAATACGCTCAATACGAAACCTGAACAGTCGGCTCCTCTGGTAAGGCTTGTTCCTCCCCATACATAGGGATTGCCGACATACTGAAGAGCATAGTTGCACAGATCCGCCCTGACATCGGAGACTCCCGCTCCGTACAGGACTTCGGTCATGGTGAGCGCCGTACGCAGATCACTGGTGACCTCCACATAATCCGATGAAACATATACGGTCTCATCGTCCAGAAGGACCGCTACCCAGTCACCCTCAGTGCCCACATAGTCCAGTATCTCGCCTGTAGCGACCTGTGTGACGACCGGTGCGTCCGTACTGGGCTCCTCACGTACATTCAGACCATCGGCACCCACTTTGACAACATCCGATACAAACTCTCTGACCCGCTGTCTGGCCTGTAATCCGGTCAGCAGGTATTCGCTCTTCACATAACCGTCCACCTCACCTGATGTGATATGGGTCCAGTCACCGTCTGTCTCAAGAACCTCGCAGGCAGCATCCTTGGGGAGCTTACCCACCAGTTTGCCGTCCTCTTCCGGGATGGCACGGATGTTCAGATTATCGGATACATCCGATATACCCAGATTCGTATAACCCCAGCATGCTCCTTCGGCAGCTTCTCTGGCAGCCAGATACTCTTCGGCAGTCTTGCGGCCGAACAGAGCTCCTGCACCTGCAGACATCTCAGTGGTGTTCAGAGCGTCTCTCGCTGTTTCTGTCTCAGTCTCTTTTTCTTCATTATTGAGGGCGGCATAGGCGTCGGCCAGAGATTCCGTACCGACGAGACTGAGTACATCCCGTACAGTGGTAGTCTCACCGCTGACCCCTGCGGCATACACTTCCATACCTGACACGGAGATGGCTGTGATCACTCCGAGCATACCGCATATTAACCTTGTACGGGTCATATGTGATGTTGATTTATTAAATCCTGATTCAATATTCAAATGCATGCTGTGTCCTTATTCTTCTTTAGTACTGTGCATTACAACGTTCATATAGTTATACGGAATCTCAATGCCCGCTTCGGCGAATGCATGATATATCCGCAGATTGATATCGTTCTTCAGATCTCCGAGTCCGGTCCCGGGTTCATAATAAACCGTGGTGCCTATCACCAGACTGGATTCCGCATATTCCATGAAATACGCGGGGCTGTATTCTATTCCGGATCCTTCGGGATGCGCCGGTACGGCATATACGCTGTCTACAACTGCCTGATGCAGGATCTCCAGAGCTTTCTCGACATCACTCCCGTAGGCTATGTTGAATCTCATGAACAGGGAACGGATGCCGTTGCCGTGACTTAAGTTCGTCACTGCCATGGAGTTGATGACACTGTTCGGTATGATGATATCCGTCGTACCTATCCCCTGCAGGACCACATGACGTATCGTAATATCCTTGACCTGGCCGGCTACACCCGACTGAAGCTCGATACGGTCGCCTATCTCAAACGGTTTGCATATACTGATCATGATGCCGCAGCATAAGTCGGATATGACGGGCTGGGCAGCCAGACCGATGATCGCACCCAGGATAGCCGTTCCCTGGAACAGGACCTTGCCGAAATGATCGGCCGTACTGCCGGTATTGAACACCCAGAACACTGCTATCAGAATGACCGCGATCCGCAGTATATTCTCTACGAACCTGACCTGGATCCTGTTATGGATCTTAAATCTCTTCGCAAAAAAGGCCCGCTCGATACGAAACAGGATACTGACGACCAGAAAAGCCCATAAAGCGGCCATGACGAATCTTAAAAAACCGCCCAGAAATCCTATGCTTTCAAGCCATATATCGAATTTAACAAGTATATCTGTCATAATACTCCGATAAGTTATGTAAATTACATTCTATCACTTTTTACAGATGATGGAAAGTACGGCCGCCTTCGATATCATACTGCATCTGCGTTTTCAGGGCCTCTATCGAATCAAATCTGCATTCGGGTCTGACGAACTTCAGAAGTTCAACTTCTATATATTCTCCGTATATATCCCTGTCAAAGTCATACAGGAAACTCTCGCAGCACAGCAGCTCATCTTCCATGACCGTGGGTTTGACGCCGATATTTGTGACAGCCGGATGAATACCGTCCACCGTATATACACGTGACAGATAGACTCCGTTGGGTCCCGTCATCTTATCCGGCGGGAGTATCACGTTGGCGGTAGGCATTCCTATGGAATGACCCAGATGCCTGCCGTGCGACACTATGCCTGTCACCCTGTACGGAAAGCCGAGAAGCGCGGTGACAGTTTCCATCTCTCCGGCCTCCAGTGCATTCCTGATACGGGTGGAACTGATGGGCTCACCCCTGTATGTGACCTTATCTATGATATCGCAGCTGTATTCATGTTTTACACCGAGCCTGATCAGTGTGTCGGCGTTTCCTTCACCCTTATATCCGAATGTCACGTCGCTGCCGGCTACCACATGAGCCGCATGCATGCGTCTGACCAGATACTCCTCTACGAAGTCACCGGCGCTGATGGCTGCCGTCTCATGGTTCATCGGGAACTCGATCAGCACATCCACGCCCATCCGATCGAATATCAGCCGTTTCTCCGATACCGTCGTAAGCTCTTTCAGTGCCTGTCCGGCAAAAAGGCTCTCCGGCGACGGATTAAACGTAAACACCACGCTCTTAAGTCCGGGATCTTCCGCTGCTGTCCGGACTATCCTGTCCAGAAGCATCCTATGCCCCAGATGAACGCCGTCAAACTTGCCGATGGCCACGGCACTGCGGCTGTCTAATTGAAATTCGGTAATGCCTGATACTATCTTCATTGACACAAAAACATCTTAACGGGATGACAGGCATCATCGCCTGCATCATATGAGTATATCCCATAGAAAAAGTCGTCAGGTCCGATAACTCTGAAGCGGGTTCCGTTTGCAGAGTCATTGTTATGTAAACCAAAATCTTCAAAAACCAGGTCATTTTCTCTGAGCAGATTACCGTTCATCGCTCTCGAAGCGCCGGTCTGAGTCACTGTTGCAGCCGGAAGGTCCGCAAAAATATGTGCTACGGGTATGAGCGCATCGGATATCCGGTCCTCCCGTGCCAGCTCCTCTACCTCGGAAAGCTTACGTGCAGTGCTGATATCAAAATCTCCCACACGTATCCTGGTCAGATGTTTCATGCATCCGCCGCATCCGAGTTTCTCACCGATATCATTGCACAGAGTCCGGATATATGTGCCCTTGGAGCAGGTCACTCTCATCGTGACCTCGGGAAGGTCGATATTTACGATCTCTATATCGTATATCGTGATGTGTCTGGGCTCACGTTCAACTTCTATGCCGGCTCTGGCCAGTTCGTAGAGTTTCTTACCTTCACGCTTAAGGGCTGAGTACATTGGCGGTATCTGTTCCGTCTCACCGATGAATCCGGTGATACAGTCCCGTACAGTCTCAGCACTCACATCAACAGGCTTCTCCGAGATCACCTGTCCGGATGTATCCTGAGTATCCGTAACGGTTCCGAGCAGGCATACGGCCTCATATGCCTTGGTCGCATCCGTAAGCATGTCGCAGACACGAGTGGCTGCCCCCAAGCATACACACAGCACGCCTTCCGCATCCGGATCAAGCGTGCCTGTATGACCGATCTTTTTCTGATGAGTTATGCCCCGCAGCTTTGCCACGACATCATGCGACGTGTAGCCGGGTTCTTTGTATATATTTATGATACCGTTAAGCATTATGGATAATAATCATTTCAACTGTTTGGCGATTTCCTTGCTGAGATTATTGATCACATCATGGTACGTGCCGCGCATTGTCACTCCCGCTGCCCGGTCATGTCCTCCGCCTCCGAATACCGAAGTGACCTTCGATGCATCAACCGCTTCCGAAGTCCTCAGGCTGACCTTATATTCCTGTATTCCCAGTTCATACATGAATATCGCACAGTCGATACCGCGGATATTTCTCATGGCATTAACGATGCCTTCCAGATCTCTGCTGTCCGCACCGTAGAATTCCATGGTCTTCCTGTCCACTACACTGACCACACATCTGCCGTCCATGAATATCAGGCTCTCTAAAAGCGCACGTCCGAGTATCTGGCTCTGGATATATGTCTTCTCATAAAAGGTCTTCTGAATGATCTCGGGACAGTTTAATCCGTAACTCATCAGATGGGAAACCGTCTGAAGAGTCTGGGGCCTGACATTTGAATACTGCAGAACACCGGTATCATGAATGATGCCTATATAAATGGCCAGGGCAATATCATGATCCAGATGATCGTGATCTATCACTTCATATACCAGTTCGGCTGCCGATCCCGATTCCGGATATACATAGTTCACATCTCCGCCACCGGGTACATTGGTGATATGGTGATCGATATTGATGGTCCTGGCTGCGGATCTGTACAGCTCATGTCCGAAGCTCATTCTGGCGGGCTCACAGTCGGCGCATATAAAAATATCGTACGTTATGTTGTCCGGAGCCTCATGTCTGATGCTCTCAACACCGGGAATGCATGCAAACACATCGGATACCTCATCGAGATATACGTCTACGGTTGCATCCGGCATACGCTTACGAAGATAGAGTGCTATCGCCATGCATGAACCCACACAGTCCCCATCGGGACGTATGTGTCCGCTCACGGCTATTCTTTTGGCTCCTTCGCATTCCTTATACAGATTCATCCTGTGATCCGGTAACCTCATCTATCTTGTGAGTCATTTCAATACCATATGCTATTGAATCATCGGCTATAAAAGTGATCTCCGGCGTATTACGCAGATTGATGCGTCTCGCCAGCTCACGTCTGGCAAATCCCTCCGCACTCTTTAAGCCTTTGATCGTATCATCGAGTGCTTTCTCATCGCCCAGCACACTGATCCATGCCTTCATGGTCTTCAGGTCGGGTGCGACCTCTACAGCAGTCACCGATGTGAACTGAGCGATCCTGGGATCCTTGATCTCCGATCTGATGATATCGGCCAGTTCCCTATGCACTTCCGCATTGATACGTGTATTCTTGATACTGTTTTTACGCATTACCTGGGTACCTCTACCATGATGTAAGCTTCTACCTGATCCAGCTCGGCGATGGCATCGAAGTCCTCGAATACCAGGCCGCACTCGAATCCGGTCTTAACTTCCTTAACATCATCCTTGAATCTCTTAAGAGATGCCAGATTTCCTTCGAATATCTGCTCTCCCTCTCTGGTGATACGTACCTTGCACCCTCTGGTGATCTCGCCGTCCAGCACATAGGATCCGGCGATATTACCGAGAGCAGAAGCCTTGAATATCTGACGTATCTCGGCGTGACCGATGATCTTTTCTTCGTATACGGGAGCAAGCAGGCCCTTCATGGCTGCTTCGATATCCTCGATAGCCTGATAGATGACCTTGTACAGTCTGATATCCACGCCTTCTCTGTCCGCGGTATCCTTGGTCTGGGCATCCGCACGTACATTGAAGCCTATGATGATGGCATTGGAAGCGCTGGCCAGGATGACATCGGATTCATTGATGGCACCTACGCCGCCGTGTATACACTTGACCACTACCTCATCATTGGACAGCTTCATCAGTGATGTCTTCAGAGCCTCGACAGAACCCTGTACATCAGCCTTGATGATGATGTTGAGTTCCTTGAGGTTGCCCTCCTGGATCTTGTTGAACAGATCATCCAGACTCATGCGGCTCTTGGTCTCGGCCAGCATCTCTTCCTTATGCTGTGCCTGATATGTCTCTGCGAAATTCTTCGCAGTCTTGTCATTCTCATGTGCGATGAATACTTCACCGGCACTCGGTACATCCGACAGACCCAGTATCTCTACGGGAGTGGACGGAGTGGCCACTTTAACCCTGCGGCCCTTATCATCCACCATGGCACGTACCTTACCGTGGCTTGCACCTGCGGATATGAAATCTCCCACATGCAGAGTACCCTTCTGTACGAGTACCGTAGCTACGGGACCGCGTCCCTTATCCAGCTCGGCCTCTATCACGAGACCTCTGGCCTTACGGTTCGGATTGGCCTTCAGTTCGAGGATATCGGCTGTTAGCAGAATGGTCTCAAGCAGATCTGAGATACCCTCTCCGGACTTGGCCGATACATTTACGAACTCGGTAGATCCGCCCCAGTCGGCAGGTATGAGCTCATATTCCGTCAGTTCCTGCTTAACCCTGTCGATATTTGCATTGGGCTTATCTATCTTATTGATGGCCACTATTATCTCTATACCGGCCGCCTTGGCATGGTTGATGGCCTCTATGGTCTGAGGCATGACACCGTCATCGGCCGCAACAACCAGTACTGCGATATCGGTGGAATTGGCACCTCTCATACGCATGGCGGTGAAGGCTTCATGACCGGGTGTATCGAGGAATGTGATGCTCCTGCCGTTTATATTGACGGTATAAGCGCCGATGGCCTGGGTGATACCGCCCGCCTCGCGATCGGTAACGTTGGTCTTACGTATGGCATCGAGCAGTGAAGTCTTACCGTGATCGACATGACCCATTACACAGATGACCGGAGGTCTGGCAACCATATCCTCGGCTGCATCCTCATCCTCTTTCAACAGTTCCTCGATCACATCGACCTTGACTTCCTTCTCGCAGATGATGTCAAACTCGATGGCGATATTCTCGGCTTCCTCATAAGAGATCTCTGAATTGACGGTCAGTACCTGGCCCTGGAGGAAAAGCTTCTTGATGATCACGGAAGGCTGCATCTTCATCTTGTCAGCCAGTTCCTTGAGCGTCATGGTCTCGGGCAGGGTGATGACCTTGATCTGCTCCTCGACCGTTTCTTCCTTTTTCTCGGGTTTTACGAATTGCTTGGATCCTTTTCCGTTCTTTCCGAAGTCGTCGTCCTCGTAGATGTGGTCCTTACGTGAGCGCTGATCCTTTGCCCCTGCTCCTTTGCCTTTGCGGCCGCCGTCTTTGCCCTGTCCTGCAGGTGCATTGCCGGCTCCGGGAGCTGCACCCGGCTTAAATCTATTGTCCGGTCCTGCATTTGGTCTGCTATTTCTGTCGCTATTGCTGCTGTTCCTATCAGCACGACTGCGAGGAGCTTCAGTTTTAGTGCCTTCTTTAAGAGTCGCTGTAACGACTGTACTTGTCGGACGATCCGGTTTTCTGTAGACTGTTTCATTGGTGACCTCCGGGGTTCCTGCCTTGGATGCCTTTCTCTCGGCTTCCTTACGCTCCTGCATCTGACGCTGCCTTACCTCATAAGGCTCATCATTGACCTGACTCGGACGTACACTCGATCTGATCAGGGTATGATGTCCGTCATCTCTGCCTTGCGGACGTCCGCCGGGTCTTTGTCCGTTTCCGCGGTTTGCAGGACCGCCTCCCATACGTGAATTATTGGCATTACTAACTATTATGATCTTGCTCTTTTTCTTCTTGGGAGCCTCACCGTCGGCAGGCGCAGGCTTCTTGACCGGAGCTGCCCCTCCTTCTGCGGGAGCAGGCTTCTTTGCAGGAGCTTTAGCCTCTTCTGCCGCCGGAGCTTTCTTTTCTTCGGCCGCAGATGCTTTCTTCTCTTCGGCCGCGGGCGCTGCTTTTGCAGGAGCTGCTTTCTGGCCGCCCAGAGCTGCCGTGACTTTGGCTGCGGTCTCCTCATCTATAGAACTGGCCGCTGTTTTGCCTTCTATTCCGTTATCTTTCATCCAGCTGATGACGTCTTTGCTTTCTTTGCCCAGCTGTTTAGCCAACTCATGTACTCTCATATGCTCTCCTCCTCCTTTGTATTGGATCCGGCCGCTTTCATGACCGCATCCGCCAACCCTTCATCTGTAACTGCCAGATTGGACCGGTAGTCCTTACCTATGGCTCTACCCAGTTCCTCTCTGGTGGAGTAGGTTATGATGGGTATATCTCTGTATCTGCACATATCAGTAAAGTGTTTTCTGGTATTGTCCGAAGCATCCTGTGCTACGACGACCAGATATGCCGTAAGGCTCTTGACAGCCGCTTCGGTTGATGTCTCTCCGGACACCACCCTGCCGGCTTTCATAGCGATACCGAGTAGCGACAACACTCTGTCAGGTCTGCTCATGTACCATTCCTTTCAAACTCTCATATATCTCATCTGATGCATGACACTTAAGCGCCCGGTCTATGCTGTGCTTCTTTCTCGCCAGTTCTATACATGCCTCATCGGGACATATATAGGCGCCGCGCCCGTCACATCTTTTGCGGATATCTATCATGATCTCTCCCCCGGGAGTCCGTACCAGCCGGATCAGATCTTTTTTGCCCGTGCTCTTACGGCAGGCAACGCACTGTCTCTGGGGTTCTCTCATCATTCCTCGCCGTCTGCTTCATCGGATTCTGCTTCCTCGGCCTCAGCCTCCTCAGCATACTCCTCTTCATACTCGCCGTCCTCTGAGAACTCTCCTTCGTACTCCTCGTCGTACTCTTCATCCTCATCGAACATGTAGTCCTCATATCTGAAGCCGGGAGCATCCTTGGCCTGAGTCTCTGATTTGATATCTATCTTATAATTGGTCAGCTTGGCAGCCAGTCTCGCATTCTGACCCTTGAGGCCTATCGCAAGGCTCAGCTGGTCATCGGGAACTACTACCTTCGCAATATTGGTATCGGGATCAGCGAATACAGCCACGATCCTGGCAGGACTCAGCGCATTCTCGATCATACGTCCGGGGTTCTCATCCCAGTTTACGATATCCACTTTCTCGCCTCTGAGCTCATCAACTACGGAGTTTACTCTGGAGCTGTTCACACCTACGCAGGCACCTACGGCATCAACATCGGGATTGTTGCTCCATACGGCGATCTTGCTGCGGCTTCCGGGCTCTCTGACGATTGCCTTGATTTCCACGGTACCGTCCTGGATCTCAGCCACCTCTGATTCAAAAAGGCACTTGACCAGATCCTTATGTGTACGGCTGACCAGTATTCTGGCCGAGCCCTTTTCTGTCTTCTTAACCTCGAGGACATATACCTTGACTCTGTCATTGGGTCTTAAGTTCTCGCTCTTAACCTGCTCATTCTCATTGAGGATAGCATCGGTCTTGCCGAGGTTGATGGTGAGGTTCTCACCTACACGTCTCTGTACGATACCGCTCACTACGCTTCTCTGCTTGCCGGAGTACTGGCTGTAGATAGCGTCTCTCTCTTTCTCGCGGATCATCTGCAGGATGTAGCTCTTGGCATTCTGCGCTGCTATACGTCCGAATTCCTTGGACTGTACCTCGATATCCACGATATCACCGACCTTAACCTTGGGGTCATACTCTTTGGCATCAGCCTTGCTTATCTGTGTTGAAGGGTCTTCGACCTCCATAACCACTTCCTTCTGAAGATATACATGATACTCACAGGTATCTCTGTCCATCTCCACTCTGAAGTTGTCGGACTTGCCGAAGTGGTTGGCACATGCCTTGAGCAGTGATCCTTCGATGGCGTCAAAAAGAACGTCACGGCTGATCTCCTTCTCCTTCTCCAACATGTCCAAAGCAAGCTTAAGCTCGGCAGCGGTATTATCAGTGCTCATTTTTAATCCTCCTTAGAATTAAGTGTTATCTGATCGATATATTCAAAAGTCAAATGCGAGTCTAATCTGCGCTATTGCCTTTCTGTCAAAACTGATGGTCTCACCGTCTACGGTCACGGTTATATGCTCCGGATCGTATCCTTCGAGCACCCCCGAGATATCCTTGGTCTTAAAGCCGTCCGGCGGCTTGTAGAACCGTATATCCACTTCATCGCCCATACTGCGGTCCAAATGCTTATCCTTGGTCAGCTTACGGCCGAGTCCCGGACTCGATACCTCGAGAATATATGCATCCGGTATGAAGTCTGCTGCATCCAGTGCATCCGACAGGGCGCGGCTCACATTTTCGCAGTCTCCGATGTTCACACCGTCCTGTTTGTCTATATATGCCCTCAGGTAGTAATCAGCCCCTTCTTTGACATACTCGACATCATATATTTCGACGCCGTTTTCCTCCGCTATAGGGCGAAGCAGTTCTTCTGTTTTCTGTTCGTAATCCGTGTGTTTCGACATAGTTGTTTACCTGCCCCGAAGCCGGGGCTGTCCCGAAGCCGGGGCTGTCCCGAACAATAATTAAGTGGGCTCGTTAAAGCCCACTTAAAACGATAACTCTATAGTAGCCCGTAGCGGAATCGAACCGCTGTTTCCGCCGTGAGAGGGCGGCGTCTTAACCGCTTGACCAACGAGCCACAGATACGTGCCCGCATCCGTGTCAGAACACGAACGCTTAACTATAATAACAAGTATGCCGGGAAAAAGCAAGCACTATTTTTGACAACGTATCAAAACAGCACTTATATCCTGTCAGTTCTTAAGATACAGGCTGACAGTAAGTCTGCCGTGATCTGCCTGTGCGGCGATCATAAGCGGAGTACTGTAGGTATTGACGAACTTCAGATCCACACTCTGTCCGGATATGGTCGCATCCCATCCTTCAGGCAGATAATCTACCGGCAGGGAATGAGGATGTCTCTCGGTAGCAGCCAGTCCCACTGTCTTCATGCATGCGTACAGAGTGGAGGAAACCTGGCAGATACCGCCTCCGAGCCCTTTAACCTTTTCTTTGTTTACAAATACGGTAGCTTCCTGATATCCGTTCTCAACGGTTCTGGCAGGTATGGTATTTGTAAAGGAGAACTCTGCACCGGGTGCCACTTTCACACCGTTTATTCCGGCGGCAGCGATACCCACATTGACAGACCTGGGAACACCGTCCTTATACTTGGTAGTGTATGAACCGAGGCATGTATATTCCTCAGCCGATCCCGAATTACCTGCGGAAGCGGTCTGAGGCATGGGAGAAGCATCTCTGTTCTCAGCCTTGCCGTAGTTTACATAATGTTTTACATATCGGATCCAGTCATCACCGAATGCCGCATCCAGATCGGCATATCTGGCACGGTAGGCACGGGGATTAAAGTTCGCGCTCGCACTCCTGCCTTCTCTGAGTCCGGATTCCATATAATGCTTAAGCAAAGCATCAGTGCTGTCCCCACGCGCTATGACGACATCGGGATTATGGGATGCATAGTACGCCGCATCGAAGACTTCTTTTACAGCCTGTTCATCACTCAGCTCAGCGGCATACGCACTCAGAGACGCGCATTTAAGCATGATCACGGGTATCATCATGGTCAACGTCAGTATGATACCTGCTTTGATAACACTTGATACTTTTGAATTCATTTTCAGATATTCCTCTCGTTCATCATTTATCTATAAAATCCCTTAGACGAACTATGTAATAATCCTCGGGTTTGCGTACAGTGCCGTCTTCTTCGGGCTCGAAGAAGTGTCTGTCGGTAAATGTCTGTGCAGCATCATACTCGTATTCCTCATCCTCGACATCAGGATCCTTATAATCGGTAATGCCATGCTTATCAAGTGCCAGACACAGGCCTTCATATTCTGCGGGAACCCTGGCTGTGATCTTGACCGTGTCGACTGCCACGGCCTCAGCCCAGGTGGTCGAAGTCAGAGGGCTGAATGTAACGGCCCAGTTCTCTTCCACACGGTTCTCATTATCTTCGTCATTACTCCACATGGACTCTGTCGTACCCGTGATGTGATATTCCATGTCATTCCACTCAACGGTCGAGTCATAGATCAGGCCTTCCTGACCATACAGATCCTGTACGCTGAATATGAGTCCGGTGTAATCATCACACAGGAGCATCTCTTCGGCCACCTGGTTATAATACCATTCATGCTTGGCTTCCTTCGAATCCGTAATGATGCCGAACTTGGTCGGAGCATTGATCTTGTATTCAATATCGTATGTTACGTATCCCTCGGGATCGGGATCCGATCTCCTGCATTTCGTCAGATTATATGTAGCGTTGCCCTGCTCTATCTCCAGTGTACCGTCATAGATACGGTATCCGTCGTCATTTTGCTGATATACGAAGCAGGGAGCCATCATACCGGTAGGAGTGGATACATAGTCGCATCCCTGTTCCTCCAGATATGTCACGATCACACCGACGATCAGCGTGGCTGATACATCGCGGTATCCCCATGTTTCGTTACCTATGTTGGCTATGATCTTGGTCGTGCCTTCTTTGATCGCTTTGATATTACCGTCTTCATCAACCGTTCCTATGGATTCGTCAGCACTGGACCAGGTGACAGAGAAGTTCATGTCTTCGCTCCGGTGTTCCACGGTAAGCTTGGCAGTCTCATCCGGCAGGATATTGACCAGATAGCTGTCCAGCACATATGTGGCAAACACCTGATCCATGATCACATCCCTGGATTTCTCCAGATTGGCGGAATGAGTGGTCGCTATACCGTCTTCGAGGATACGGATCGCTTCCGTAAGTTCCCCGCGTCCTATCGACACTTCAGCCAGACCCAGATATGCGTCAGCACTGTTGTGGAATATACGGAGTGCCTGGTTATAGGCAGCTTCGGCTTCGTCCCACTGTTCGTTATCCATATAGTTCTTCGCCATATCAAGCTGCGTGGTCAGGAGTTTGGTGCGCATGAAGGTGACCGTACTCACAGCTATGACTACAACGACAAAACCGATCAGAAAATATTTGAGAGTTTTCTGACGCTTCTTCTTTTTGCGAGCTCTGGCCTTGTCGGACTTGGTGTCTGCTTTGGTGTCAGCCTTGGTACCGGCCTCGGTGTCAGCTTCGGTGCCAGCCGGGCCGGGCTCGTCTTTAGTATCCTTGGACTTGCGCTTCTTTTTGCGCGACTTACGTCCCGTATCTTCCGCAGGCTGCTCTTCCGGGGTAGGAGTTTCAGCTGCCGGGGCTTCGATTGCTTCTGCTACCGCTTCGGTTGCTTCTGCTACCACTTCAGTTGCTTCTGCGGTCGCTTCGGTTGCCGGGGGGTCTGTTGCTGAAGGCGCTGCTGAGGTTGCCTCTGCTTCAGGCGCGGGCTCTGTTGCATGCTCCGTAGCCGGTTCAGTCACGGGCTCATTTGATTCAGCTGCTGCAGGGGCTTCTGCTGCCGCGGACTCTGCTGCTTCGGACGCTTCTGCGGTCTCAGATACTATATTGTTCTGGTTTTTCTTCTTTTTTCCAAACATCATAAAAGATAGTATATCACATAAAGTGGCAGAGGTATACATAATATCCCCCTTTACGGGTTAAACCCTTCGGCGCGGCTTGCTGACCCGTAATTCCTACGCTTCCCCGGCCCGCGGAGATACCTTCTCTACGGGTCAATCCTTCGGCGCGGCTTGCTGACCCGTAAATCCAACGCTTCCACGGCCCGCGGAGATACCTTCTCTACGAGTCAATCCTTCGTCGCGGCTTGCTAACCCGTAAATCCCTCGCTTCACCGGCCCGCGGAGATACCTTCTCTACGGGTCAATCCTTCGTCGCGGCTTGCCGACCCGTAAATCCCCCTCTAAAACACTCAAAACGGCCGGGGTACAAATATACCCCGGCCGATATTTCACAAACACTCTGCCGATGCCCGTTCTTCACCCCGGACTTCGCCCCGGCCTTCGCCACGGACTTTGCTCCGGCCTGTCCTCTACGCCTGATAGTTCATGTACTGTCCCACCGGCGCTCCGGCGCCCGCACCTGCTTCCACCGCGGCTTCCACAGCTCCGGCGTCTGCTTCAGCTACTCCATATCCGAACTTAGCATTGTATTCTTCGAGCTTGGCGATCAGTTCCTCCATGCTGTCCGCATATATCAGCTCATAGTCATCATTATTCTCGTATTCACTGAAATCTCTTTCATCGATGACTGTCCTGTTGCGTCTCTCGGCAATCTTCTCTCTGAGATCATCTTCCTCGGCATGCCTCTTCTCTCTGCGCTCGAGGCGGACTTCCTCATCATGCTTCTTATGAGCCTTCTTCTCGGCCGCCTTGGCCTCTGCCTTCCTGGCAGCACGCTTCTCGGCCATCCTGGCGGAGATATCCGATGTCCCCTTCAGACAGGCTGCAACGAACGATCCGCGTCCGTCTCCGGAATTATTGATGCCCACTTTCATTATGTTCGGATTCTGGGCGGCGAGCTGACTGAGTCTGCTTCCTCCGTTTTGTGCCTGGGATATGATGGCTTCATATTTCTTGCGGAAATTCTCGTCCGTAGCCATACGTTCGAGTTTCTCCTCATCTATGAGCACTACCATGTGACTGGCATTGCCGTAGCTGTTGGCGTGTGCCTTGGCTGCCTGGATGGAATCCTTACCCACCAGTACGAAATCGAGGTTGCCGAACTTACTCTTAAGCTGCTTGTAATACTCGGCTGCCTTGTCGGACAGTTTCGGTTCGCCTATGACCTTGCCATAGTCATCATTATCAAGCATTGCCGGGATAGGGCTCTTCCATCCGGCTCTCACGGCTCTGCCGCCGGCTGTTGCCTGACCTGTCCTTGAGTATGCATCTGCCTGGGCATATCTGTCTGCGGAAAAAGACACTGCGCCCGCTTCACTTTTCCAGCCGCCTCCGGCCGGCTTATTATCCTGTCCTGTCTGTTGAGTTGCCTGCGTGCGATCATCCGGCACGCTCTCCGACACCCTGCGGAAAGGGTTAAAAGAAATACTGCTCATGCGATAACCTCCTTGTCTCATGATCACCGATTCTCACGGTGCGTCCACTCCGTTGGACGCATAGTACACCTATACTCTATCTGTTTTATCGGCCGGATACTCCCCGAGCTTAACAGTCATCTCGAATTTTCATAAATCGATACAAAAGGGGAAGGCAGCAGCCTTCCCCCGTAGTTTACTTCTACTTAGTTATAAAGTGTCTTCGCCATCTGCCCGATCACATCAGCCGAAGCATGCAGTTCTTCGATAGTGGCGTTGATCGTGCTCATTTCATCGGCTTCGCGTTCAACACCCTCGCTGATCAGCTTGATCTTGTCGAGAATACCCTTTACCGAATCATTTACATTGGTGAGCTTATCGGATATATGCGCTGTCGTTTCCTTCGTTGAATTGGACAGGCTCTGAACCTCGGTCGCAACCACTGCGAAGCCTCTGCCGGCTTCTCCTGCTCTAGCGGCCTCTATAGATGCGTTAAGAGACAGCAGGTTCGTCTGATCCGCTATATTCTGAATGCTTCCGATGATCTCCATGGATGCGCTCACGGCTTCTTCTATTCCGTTGGCAGCCGCACTTACTTCCTCCTGCTGGTTGGAAACCTGCTGCATCTGGATAGTCGCTTTCTCCACATTCTCGGCGATCTCGGCTATTCCTGCTCTCAGAGACTCTATGTTGGGTTCCATCTCCTCTTCGAAACGGGCTTTGTTCTTCTTCTGTTCCGATATATCGAGTATGGTCCCGGCAGCCATTACCGGCACATTACCTTCCCATACCACATAGCTCGAAGCCCTCACCCATACGTACTCGCCGTTCTTATGTCTGATACGGTACTCCATATCAAACACCGTGCTTCCGCTGGGATCAGCCATCTGTTTGCCCATGGCCGCGGATGCACCGGGCACATCATCCGGATGTATCCTGGTTATCCATGATTGCATGATATCGGGGAACTCTGATGACCCCGGAGTGAATCCCAGGATCTTCTTGAACTGGTCGGAATATACCATCGGTGAAGCCGGATCGTCTATGGCATACTTCGTCAGATCCATGCTCCAGCTTCCTTCCAGCATCATCTTATCTACCGCATGCTGGCGTCTGGAATCATGAATGAAAATATCTTCATTCTTCTTCTGTGCATCTATATCGGAGAAAGTACCTATGAACTCCCAGGGAATCCCGTCAGGCCTACGAAGACATTCACCTGCGGCATGGAACCACTTATAATTCCCGGCCTTGGTGAGAAGCCTGTAATCGATATCATATCTGCTGCGTCCGGTCGGATCTGCAGCTGCAGCCCCAAATGCGGCAAATACATCATTAACGTCATCCGGATGGATCAATCCCCCCAGAACATCCAGTGTATCAGGAAGTTCCTGTCTGTTATACCCGAGCATCCTCCTGAATTCATCGGAGAACACGGCACCGGCCTGATTTCCGTCCTCATCATAGATACATTTCCATATGCCGAGGTGAGTGCTGGTATTAACCGCATCCAGTTCTGTTTCACTGCATTTAAGCTTTGCCTCAAGTTCAGCCTTTTCAAGCTCCAGCGCCTCTATACGAGCTACAAACTCATCTTGTTTGTTAGTACTCTTTCTTCCAAACATAATCTACCTCCCAACCCATCTTCAGATATACCATATGAATGAACGGATATCGTTCATCCAATACCATAAGGCACTGTGTCAGGACTGAATTATGTCAGGAATCATAATGTTGAAGTCCTATCACCCCTTTATAATACCATATACAATACCATTATAGGGAAAAAGATGTCAGACAGTTTCGAAAAGTCAATCTGAAGCTGTCAGAGAATCTCCAGAAGTCCACCGATACCGCGTTCACGGTAAATAGATTTGTATTGAGCCACCTCGTCACCGATGATCTCATCTATAACGCGCATACCCAGAAGTTCAACAGGTGCTTTGTCATCAGTCATGATCAGATCGCCCGCTTTATACTCCTCAAGCTGTGAATATACATACCCCATCATGGATATAAGTTCTTCTTCTCTGAGGACCGCTTCATCCGAATCGCCGCTCTGTACAACGGAAGACCCGGCATAGTCGCGAAGCCTGTCAACCATTCCGGCATCATTGGATGCAAAAAGCTCGCGGTTGGTTGATCCGGCCACATCCACGTTATATACCTGATCAAAAACGCTCGCTATCGTATCGGCAAGATAGTTATTTATACTGCCCTCGGACTGTCCGCGCATATTCATATTGACAACCATCACACCGCCCGGGTTCAGATGATCGCGTACCATTGAGAAGAACTCAACCGATGACATCTGAAAAGGAATGGTGATGTCCTGATATGCATCCACCATGATCACATCATATGTACCATCGATGGCATTTAAATATGCACGGCCGTCATATGTGATGACCTCTATCCCGTCATCCAGTTCAAAATACTCATGTGCCAGATCTGTGATCTTCTGATCGATCTCCACACCCGTGATATCCATATCCCCGAAGTAGCGGTTACACTGTGTTGCATAGGTGCCCGTCCCCATAC
>JAEEGL011217033.1_pt1 | contig 28487 bp, 18 predicted proteins | sample 9134231 | NCBI WGS metagenome assembly JAEEGL01 (sample SAMN16246548, study PRJNA631951) | gut metagenome | biome: gut microbiome; feature: rumen; material: fiber-attached | host: Bos | place: Iran: Karaj | collected 2018-10
ATTGATATAAAAAAAGGTTTATCAATAATCGTCTCTTCACTATTGATAAACCAAGTATAATATCTATTATATATAAAGTCAACAAAACGAATGTCAATTTTTTGTAGTTGACGTCAATTAGACAGGAACTTGTGTAATAAACTTGCCTTGAGGTGCTTGAGCAACTGGCGCTGTTGGTACTGCTGCTCCTCCTAACACTTGTGCTTGTTGTGGCATAGGTGCTACCCCAACTGTTTGTGGCATTGGAGCTGCTTGAACCGCACCAGCCATTGGTGGCTGTTGCATTGGTGTTTGAGGAGCTACTTGTTGTGGTACTGTTGCCCCTAACACTTGTGAATTATTTGCTGCTTGAACTTGTTGTGGTCTAACTTCTTGTGCTGCCATCATTTGTTGATTAGCTTGAGCTGTATTAGCACCAAGTGCCAATCCACCATCAGCATTATCAGTCTCTTCAGCAATCTCATGATACCAAACATCTTCCAAGTCAACATTGTTAGACAATGGTCTTGGATCTGGTAAATCTATATACATAGTAATTGGTACTTTAAATGCCATACCGAAAGCAATACAGTTTCCTGGTTTTAAGTTCTTAAGTTGTAAAACAACTTCTTCCGAAACATTTGGAACCATATGTTGAATATATCCTAAGTCAGTTGGGTGTAAAGTTCTTAAAATAACAAAGTTTGCACATTGAGAAATACATGTATCAGATAACTCAGATGGTCTTTGTGTAATAAGAGCTAAGAAGCATCCATATTTACGACCTTCCTTAGTAATACGTTCGAATATATTATATCCTAATAATTCGATATCTTTATCATGTTGAACGTATCTATGTGCCTCTTCAATAATTATATGGAATGCTCTACTACCTCTAGGCTTAATAGTACTAGATTTAATAAATAACATTCTAGATATAATTTTAACAAAACACTTAGCTAAACGATCATCTACATAGTTAATATTAAAGTTAGTAATTTGACATCTTGTACCAGTTTCACTATTAACAACTAATGATTTAATATAATCATCTCTAGTAATATACTCTGGATAATCAAAATATCTAGCATTATCACCTGTTGCTAAAGTATGTAATCTAACACTAAGTACATTAGCCATATCAAATACTTTATCACTCTTTAAAGTACCTTCACTAATTAAAGTAAAGTCAAGAGCATTCTCTAAATCAGCTAAAGTATAATACTTAGCCTTTTCATCTTCAGGAACTTCTATTATATCTTCTAATATATAACTTCTAATAAAGTCTACAACTAATTCCATCTCTTGCATCTTACCAGTTTTATCAATATATAAACATTGTTTTAATGTTCTAGTATAACCTGGTTGTACTATTTGACTATTTAAGTTCAATTCATTTGTATGGAACTTAGTTAGAATAGCAATAACTTGGTCACGAATCTTTGTAGAATCCATACCAGATAACATAATATCTTGTAAAGCTCTTGCTATAATATCATTTTTTCTTTTAACTACTATTTCACTAGTACCAGTTAATATTGCTACTAGTTTTAACATCTTCTCTATTATTGGTAATTGTGCTGGATTAGTAGCATCCAATAATAAAGCGAAATCATCTACATCTAATAACCATATAGGTATTCTTAATAATTCAGTATTAGGATCAGTATAGTTTGTAGTATAAACTTTATAATCCAATTGTGAATTATGTTGATTTAATTTACCAAAAGCATTAGTATACTCACCATAAGCATCAAAGAAGAATAAACTTGAATTAACTGGTGGTGTTGGACTACTCAAATATAACTTTTGAAAAATAGATGCAACTGTACAAGATTTACCTGCTCCAGAGTTTCCTAGTATTGCAAAGTGATTACTAAAGAAATCATTTATTGGAACATTAATCTTATATCCTTTATATATATTACTAGTACCAAAATTAGTATAACCAGATCCTACTGATTGTACTCCTAGTAATAACTCCAACTCTTCCATGTTAACTAATCTAACTTTTGATTTAAAAGATGGTTTACTACTACTACCAGGTGTAAAATTACCATCAGCAATTTCACCAACGATATTAGCTCTTAATTCTGTTTGCCCGACATTAACTATTTCTCCAACAACCTTTTCCTCTTCATTTTCAAATATTACATGTAAATTAACTAGGTTGGGTTGCGTATTAATATCTATATCTAACTTAACAACCACTGTGTTGTTAATAATCTCGTCGATTTTTCCTAGCATCTAAACCACCTCTATTCTAAATAAGTATAACATATAAAAATAATAATTTAAAGAAGAAAAAAAACAATTTAATTTATTATTCTAATATGGTATAATCATATATAGTAGAATAATATAGGTGTGTGAGAACTATGAAAATATACTTAGTAGATGATTATCAAATTTATACTTATTCCCTACCTAATAAAATAGAAGATGCTTTTATCATCAACTATAATCACTATAGTGGTAAGGAAGAAACGATTACTTTTATCGCAGAAAATAATCAATGGATTATAGAAAGCACTCCTGAAATATTATATAAAAAGGGATTAGAAAAAGTAACAAAAGAAGATATTAAAAACGATTCAATCTATACAATACAATTTAGTGACTTAATTGATACCATAACTTTATATTGCTTTGATGAACATCAAACTTTCTATGACTATGAACTTGGTGGTAATAATACTGAAATTGTCTTAGGAAGAACTGGTGCATTTAGTATCCTGTATGATAATCCAAATATAGGATCTCCTGAATTAAGAATTTATAAACAGAACAATTATTGGTTTTTAGAAGACAATGGCTTTGAACAAACAAAAGTTTACGTCAATAATCAAAGAATAAAGAAGACTACTTTAAAACTTGGTGATGTAATATTCACCAATGGTTTAAAAATTATTTGGATGGATTCCTTTATAAGATTAAATAATCCAAATAACAAAATAAAAACAACTTTAAAGACAAGAAAGATATATCAAGACCAAGATAATAATGAAAATATTTTTACTCCAGTAAAAGATACTGAAAAATCTATTGTCTTATATACTGATAATCAAGTCTTTTTCCATACTCCTCGTATGAAGGAAATGATTGAAAAGAAAAGTATAGAAATAGACAGACCACCTCAAAAAATAGATGGTGATAAAATGCCAGCTATCTTTAGTATAGGTACAACTGCTGTAATGGGTTTCTCTTCTCTATTTACTGGAATAGTTGCTATTTCTAAAGTAGGATCTGGTCAAGCAACACTTGGAGATGTATCTACTGAAATAGTATTATGTGTAACTATGGTAATCGGTACAATGATCTTACCAATAATGGTAGATCGTTATATGAAAAGAATTAATAAGAAAAAAGAAATAGAAAGAAAAAAGACTTATCGTGAATACTTAGAAAAAATAAGAAATGAATTAAATCAAGAAATACAAAAAGAAACAAAGATTCTACACGATACATATTTCAATTTAGATCAAATTAAAGAATTAATTACTACTAAATCAAATAAATTATGGAGTCGTGAAATAACTGACAGTGATTTCTTAAAAATAAGACTTGGTATTGGTAATAAAAAAGCTGCTATTGATTTATCAATAAATAAATTATCTTTTGATATAGACAAAGATGTTTTAAATACTGAAGCTCAAGAATTGTCAGAACAAAAATGGATACTTAATCAAGTTCCAATAGCAATATCTTTAGTTTCTAATGATGTATTACCAATTATTATTCCATATGATTATCCATATAGAAGACAATTTATTAATTCACTATTATTACAATTAATATCTTATTATAGTGGTAATGATTTAAAACTAGTTATATTTACTACAAAGAATAATTCTAGCCAATGGGACTTTATTAAATATCTACCTCATTGTGCTAATGAAACTAGAAGATTCCGTTTCTATGCTGAAACAGAAGAAGAAGCTAAGCAATTATCAGATTACTTAGAAAAAATCTATCAGACAAGATGGAATCATATAAATCAAAAAAGAAGTGAAGAAGATGAACCAGAACAAGATGAAGAGTCTATCGATCAAACTAATTTAGAAGAAGCTTATAAGAACTTTGAACCATACTATTTAATATTAACCGACAACTATGTAGCAGCTAAACGATGTGCAATATTCCAAAAAATATTAAATCATCCATATAATGCTGGTTTCTCAATGATGATGATAGAACCAACAATGCAAAATGTTCCAAGTAAATGTGATAACATTATTCAAGTATCACCTTCAGTATGTGGAATAATTAATAAAAATGTTAATGAAAATGATGAACAAAATACTTTTGTACCAGATATATTCTATGATGATATAAGAAGTTATGCTAATGTAATTGCTAATATTCCACTCGCAACAGAGTCAACCGCAGGAAAACTACCAAAATCTTTATCATTCCTAGAAATGTACAAAGTAGGAAAAATAGAACAATTAAATATTTTAAATAGATGGGCTAAAAATGACCCTACTACTTCACTCGCAACACCAGTTGGAGTACATGAAGATGGAAAACTATTTGAAATAGATTTACATGAAAAAGAACATGGACCTCATGGATTAATCGCAGGTTCAACAGGTTCTGGTAAATCAGAATTTATAATAACGTTTATCTTGTCGATGGCTATTAACTACCATCCATATGAAGCGCAATTTGTACTTATTGACTATAAAGGTGGTGGCCTTGCTGGAGCCTTCGAAAATAAAGAAACTGGAATTAAACTACCACATCTAGCAGGTACAATTACTAACTTAGATGTTAGTGAAATGAATAGAACTTTAGTATCTATTAATTCAGAATTAAAAAGAAGACAACGAATGTTTAATGAAGCAAGAGACTCTTTAAATGAAAGTACAATAGATATTTATAAATATCAAAAGTATTATAGAGAAGGAAAAGTAAAAGAACCTATCTCTCACCTATTTATTATTTCAGATGAATTTGCTGAATTAAAAGCGCAACAACCTGACTTTATGGATGCTCTAGTATCAACTGCTCGTATTGGTCGTTCTCTTGGTGTTCACTTAATCCTTGCGACACAAAAACCAGCTGGAGTTGTCGATGACCAAATCTGGTCTAACTCTAGATTCAAAGTATGTTTAAAAGTCGCAACTGCTGAAGACTCAAGAGAATTATTAAGAAGACCTGAAGCAGCCGAAATAAAAGAAACTGGTCGTTTCTATTTACAAGTAGGTTTCAATGAACTATTTGAATTAGGACAATCAGCTTGGTCTGGAGCTAAATACAATCCAACAGATCATATCATCAAAAATATTGATGATTCAATTGATATAATCGATAATATTGGTACCAATATTAAAAGTATTAATGATACCAAAGAAGAAAGCCAAGAAAATCATGGTGAACAATTAACTAATATAGTTGAAACATTATATAATATAGCGAATCGTGAAAAAATTGAATTTAAATCTATGTGGTTACCTAGTTTACCAAATGAATTATATTTATCTAACTTAGTTAAAAAATATAATTATAAAGCTGAAGAATATTATATTAGACCATTAGTTGGAGAATATGATGATCCAGAAAGACAATTCCAAGGAGAATTTGATGTAGATCTATCTTCTAATGGAAACTTACTAATATATGGTTTAGCTGGATCTGGTAAAGAAAACTTAATAATAACAATTTTATATTCAATTTTCTTATATCATGGTTCTGAAGAAATAAATACTTATATCTTAGACTTTGGAGCTGAAATATTAAAGAACTTTAAAGAAATGCCACAAGTTGGTGATATAGCTCTAATCGATGATCATGACAAGATTAAGAGTTTACTTGTAATGATTGATCGTGAACTAATTAGAAGAAAAGAATTATTCTCAGAATATGCTGGTTCATATAATGACTATATTAGAAATAGTGGTAAGAAATTACCAACTATCTTAGTAGTATTAAATGGATGGGAAGCTTTTGCTGAAACATATCCTGATTATGTAGATGTTCTATCACATACATTAAGAGAATCTGCAAAATATGGAATAATCTTTATTTCTACTGTTCTCGCAACAAATAGTATGTTGGGTACAACTCAACAATACTTTGCTAATAAGATTACTCTTCAATTAGCAGATACATTTGATTATAAATTCTTACTTGATGCTAAGGATGGTCTAGTTCCTAAAAAAGAATACTCTAGAGGTCTAGGAATAGTTGATGAAGAAGTATACGAATTCCAAGGATCTTATATTTATTATAAAGATAAGATTAATGACATAATTAAACAAACTGCTGATACATTAACTAAAACTCAACAAAAAGCACCTCCAATTCCAATTATTCCAACAATAGTAACAGCTGATACTATGGCACCATATATTACTAATTTATCTGCTGTACCTGTTGGTCTAAATATAAAAGATGCTCAAGTATACTATATGAATTTATTAGAAAATAAAATTACACAAGTAATTGGAAACTATATTATTACTGAGAAGAAATTCTTAAATGAATTAGTAAAAGTATTAAATAGAGTTCAAGAAACTAAATTAAGAGTAATAGATATAGCTGGAGCACTAGATGAAATAGAAGAATTAGAAGACTATATGTCAGACGAATTCACTCAAGCAATAAGGAGTATTACCATAAAAGAAAAAGAAGAGACTAAAAACATAGTATATCTAATAATTGGTATTGGAAGGATATATGATAAAGTACTAGATGAAGGAATAGAATATCTATTCAAAATATTTGAAAATGTTGGAGCTTATAAAAAATCTAGTTTCATAATAGTAGATAACTACTCTGCTTATAGAAAAACTATGGAAGAACCTTGGTACAAAACTCATGTTAATAAAAATATCGGAATCTGGGTAGGACCAGATATCGAAAATCAACAAGCTATTAACCATGATAAATTAACTAAAGGCGAAATAAATGAAGACTTTAACGGTATAGTTTATTGTAGTAATGAAAATGAAAATGTTGTATTAAAAGGAATTGGTACTATACCTGAGGAGGATATATAATATGAAAAACAAAGTATTAGTAAATGTAAATATCCCAGAAATAGATAAAAATTTTGATATATATCTACCAATTAATAAAAAAATAGGTAATATTATTAATCTATTAAATAAAACAATTAATGAATTAACTGATGGAGAATATGAATTATCTACATCAAATAAACTATACAATGTATATACTAAAGAGTGTTATACATCAGATATATTATTAGCCAATACAAATATTAGAAATGGTACTTTATTAGTATTATTATCAAAATAAAAATAGACAGAAATGTCTATTTTTTTTTAACAAAAAAAAGAGCAGTAATTAGCTCTTCATACTTTTAACAGCTGCTCTTGCATTTGTAACAGCAGTAGAAGTTGTAGAATCATTTTTAACATAAGCACTCTTAACTTCATTTAAACGATTGTTATAAGCTGTTAACTTATTAGTTAAATTGTTAACATAAGAAGTCATGCTTTGACATAATGATTTAATCTCTGCTTCTCTCTTTGTACCTTTAACAGCAGCAGAAATTTGCTTACTTGTTGAAACGATATCAACACTAGTAATTGCTTTTCTCCATTCGTTAATTGCATTTTGAATCTCACCTATTTTAGCTACATTAATACCAGTAACTGCCACTTAAATCACATCCTTACTTTTTAATAATTATTTAACCTATTTTACATTCTTTGCTTGGAAAGAACTGAATTCTTTTGCTTCTTGGTCGATTGCAGTATTGAATCTAGATTGTAATGAATTAATTTGAGTTAATACATCTTTTCTAGTCTTTTCAATATCATTTATAAAATCATCTGCATCTGCACCTACCCAATTTGCTCTAACCACGCTTTTTACTCTAGCAAATTTATCTCCATTAAGCGCATTTTTAATTTTAGTAATATCTCTAGCAAAAGAAGTCTCTTTTAAAGTTTTAGCACCACTTGTACTTCTAGCATATGTAGCATTGCTCATATCTAAAGCCATATTATTCACCACCTTTATAAATCTGTCAAGAGTTCCCTACTCTCTACAATCCAATTATATCAAAATAGAAAATCAAAGTCCATAGAAAAAAACTAGCGTCTGTAAACCACACCGCTAGAATTATCTCTTCCATTAAAAGGTACTACATACCTAACATCATATTTTTTCTTTAATCTAGTTGGAACAAATAAATTTTGATCAACATATACAGATTCCAATACTATATTTTTTATAAGTTCTTCTTCCTTACTATCTCTAATTATTTGTGTTATTCTCTTATCTGTTAATACATCAGTAACACCATCACTAAATAATAATAAATATTTATAATCATTTTCAATAACATAACTACGTATTTTACAAAAATGCTTATTAATACCAATACAAGCATTAATTATATTAGAAGTACCAAAATATCTTAAATCTTCTTTATCTACTCCACCATATTTAAAATAATACCAAACATCACTATCATCTTCTGTAATCTGTTTAAGAGAACGTGTATAAGTATATACTCTACTATCACCACAATTAAATACCAAGGTATTTTTCTTATTAATAATAGCCATACTAAGAGTAGTACCAATATGATCTTGTCCAAACTCTTTTATTATCTTAGTATTAATTCTCTTAACTAATCTTTTAACAAGCTTAGTAACTAAAAAATTATTATTTAATGACTTAACATCTTTATTAACAAACCATTTAGTTATTGAATCAACACAAATAGATGCAGCTACTTCTCCTTTTTCTTTACCACCCATTCCATCACATAAAACTAATAGTTTTATTTTATTATCTTTTGGATGTTCTAAGCATTCTACTACATCTTCATTTCTTTTTCTAATTGTTCCTTTATCGCTGTATTTAGCAAGTATTTCCATAAATTAACTCCCAATTTATTATATCATTGTCTATTAATCTATATAAAGAAAAAGACATAACTTAATGTAAAGCTATGTCTAAAACTCTAAATTACCTGGTGTTCTTGGGAATGGAATAACATCTCTAATATTTTCTACTCCAGTAAGATACATAATCAATCTTTCAAATCCCATACCGAATCCAGAATGAACACATCCACCATATTGACGAAGTTTTAAATACCAATCTAATTCTTCAGTACCAACATTCATCTTTTTCATACGATCAACTAGCATATCATATCTTTCTTCTCTTTGAGAACCACCCATTAATTCTCCACTACCTGGTACTAAAAGATCTACTGCCGCAACAGTTTTATTATCATCATTCATTCTCATATAGAATGCCTTAATCTCTTCTGGCCAGTTATATACAAATACTGGAGAATTAAACTTCTCTTCAGTTAAATACTTCTCATGTTCACGAGCTAAATCTTCACCATGTTTTGGTTCAAATTCAAACTTTTTACCTGAATTAATCAATACATCAATTGCTTCCTCATGTGTTAATCTAACTGCTTTACTATCTACTAAATGTTTAAGTTTACCAATCAATCCAGCTTCAACAAATTTATCTAAAAATTCAAGTTCTACTTCACAATTATCTAATACATACTTAACTACATATTTAAGCATATCTTCCATGATATCCATATCCATATCTAAATCACAAAAAGCAATTTCTGGTTCTATCATCCAAAACTCAGAAGCATGTGTCTTAGTATTAGAATTCTCTGCTCTAAATGTAGGACCAAAAGTATAAGTCTTACCATAAGCTAAAGCAAAAGTTTCTGCTTGCAATTGACCAGATACTGTTAAACTAGCTGGTTTAGCAAAGAAGTCAGAAGAATAATCTACCTCACCATCTTTTGTCTTTATCTTACTTAAATCCATAGTAGTTACTTGGAACATTTCTCCAGCTCCTTCACAATCACTACCAGTTATTATAGGAGCATGGAAATAAATATAATCTCTATCTTGAAAATACTTATGTATTGCATAAGCTGCTTTACTACGTACTCTAAATACAGCTTGAAATAAATTAGTTCTTGGACGTAAATAAGCTTGTTCTCTTAAGAACTCTCTAGAATGCTTTTTAGGTTGAATAGGATAATCTTCTAAACAATCTCCTAATAATTCGACACTCTTAGCTTGTACTTCAAAACTTTGTCCTTCTTTTGGACTCTCTACTACTTCACCTATTACTTTAATAGAACTACCAATATGGAACTTTTGAATATCATCAAAATTATCTAATTTATTATCATATACTATTTGAATAGGAGTAAAATAAGTTCCATCACTAAAACTAATAAAACCAAATTCTTTTTGTTTACGATGGTTTCTTATCCATCCCTCTATAGTAACTTCTTTTCCAATATATTTCTTTGTCTTTTTATATAATTCTAAATCTGTCATATTAACCTCCAATTAAATACTCTTTAAATGCAGTTACACGTATTACTGCATCGTTTAAAACTTTCTCATCTATTATACCACTTTTTACATTTTTTAACACTTCATTATACATATTTATAAAATCACTAGTAATAATTAAATCATTACCAGCATTAATTGCTAGAGTAGCAGCTTCTCCATTTTCTACATAATCTTTAACTGCATCCATTGCTAAATCATCTGTCATAACTATACCAGTATACTTTAGTTTATCTCTTAATTCTCCAGTAACAACTTTATTACTCAAACTAGAAGGATACTTCTCATCAATAGATTTAACTACATTATGACTAACTAATATAGATGGTACACCTTCTTCTATACCACTCTTAAATGGTAAATAATCATTATTACTAATAGAATCATAACTTCTATTATCTATTGCCACTCCTGTATGTGTATCAACATTATTACCATATCCTGGAAAATGTTTTAAACAAGATCCAATTCTATTATCATTAGAATATCTAACCATATTCTTAATAAATTCTGCTGTTTTATTAGCGTCATATCCAAGTGCTCTATTATATATAAAATCATCTGGATTTGTACTGACATCTGCAACAGGAGCAAGATTAAGATTAATACCAATACTCTTTAATAAAGCGGCTTTCTCACTCTCTATCTTCTTTAATTCATCAAAACCACCATTATCATAATAATATCTATTAGATAAAAATTTACTATCTCTAAAAGCTGTAAACCTACTAACTCTAGTAACATATCCCCCTTCTTCATCAACTGCCATTATTAAAGGATATTTACTAATTTTTTGATCGTTATCTATTTCTTTTTTAATACTATCTTTAGTTTGATTTTCAAAGTCTCTAGCAAACAATACATAACCACTTGGATAATATTTATTATTACTATTAACTATACTACTATCATATCTAACTAAGAATAATTGACCAACTTTCTCTTCTACACTCATTTTCTTAACTTTATTTATGGACTCTTTATAGTATTTAGAAAATAAATAATCTTTATAATAAACATCTTTTTCTACTTTTTCTTTATCATTACTACTCTTTTTAACAATATCATTATTATCACAACCAACTATTAATAAACATAAAATTATTAATAATATAACACTCTTTTTTTTCATAATTATACCTACTTCATAATCTTTTTAAACTCACTAGGATAACTAGTTTCAAATAAAATACTCTTCTTTATTTCTGGATAATACATTCTTAATCTATTAGCGTGTAAATATAATCTATCATAATGGTCTTTTATCCCATATTTTTTATCACCAACTATTGGATTCTTTATAGTAGCCATCGCAACTCTTATTTGATTCTTTCTTCCTGTAGATATCTTTATCTCAAGTAATGAATAATCATCATTCTCACCAATTACTTTATAATTAGTAATTGCTTCTTTACCATCTTTATCCCTACTTACATATACTAAATTAGTTTTAGTCTCTTTTAAATACTGTATAATAGTATCCTCTTCTTTTTTTAATTTACCATGTACTACTGCCACATATTCTCTTAAATCAACATACTCATTCCAATTCTCTTGTAAAGTATTCTTTGTTTTCTCATCTTTCGCAAGTACTACTATTCCACTAGTATCTTTATCTAATCTATGTACAATAAAAATTCTACTATTCTTATCTTTACTAATCAAATAATCTCTAACTATATGATATAAAGTCTTCTCTTTTTCCTTATTAGTCGCAATAGTAAGTAATCCACTAGGTTTATTAACTACTATTATATGATCATCTTCAAATAATACTTCAAAAGGTAAAGTCTTCTTATTTTTACTATCAGTATCTATTACTATATTCATACCTGGTACTAATTTATAATTAAATTTAGTTGTCTTATTATTATTTACATATATAGAACCATGTGTTAAATACTGCTTAATTCTTTTCTTAGGCATATCTATATTTTCATATAAATAATCTAGTAATTCTCCTTCTTTTTTAACTACTAGCTTCATACTCCCACCTCTGCACATATTATATCATAACTAATAGAAATAAAAAATACTGATAATTATTATCAGTATTTAAAATGCTCTTTAAGTATCTTTTCAACTATCTTATTATTATTATCTCCTTCTTTAACTAAATATCCACAAGAATTCTTAATAACTTCTTTATCACTGTTATCATATCCTATACTAATAATAGCTTTCTTATCATACTTATCTTTTAATAGTTTAGTTAAAGCTTCATATTTACTCATTCTATTAATCTCTATTATATTATCATGTTTAAAACTATTTATTTTTAATTTATTAATAATATTAATATCATCATTATAATCAATTAAATCTACTTTATACACTTCATCATTATTAATATCTATCTCATCTACTACTTTATCTTCTAAATAATATAGTTTCTTACAATTTAACTTTTCTATTCTCTTCAATGTACTAAGTAAAAACTTCTTCTTAAATACAACTTTCTTCTTTTTACAATCATAAACATAACTACCATTACAAGCAATTATATAATCTATAAATGGATAACTAATATCATAAAATAATACATCTTTATAATGGCAATTATCCATCACAACAAATATATTATTATCTTGCCTAATCTTATCTATCATAAGCATAGTACTAGTACTAATGGCATCTTCCCAATCACTTAATACATTAAATAATCTACTTACTACGACTCTTTTCATTATTATTACCCCCAAATACAATATTAATATTGTAAATACTTAATATTAATACAATACCACCTAAACAAAGTCCAGCAATTACATCAGTTGGATAATGTACTCCTACATATACTCTACTAATAGGTATAGATATGACAATAATACTAAATACTATCATACTAATTATCTTAATAACCTTGTTATTTACTTTAGTCATTATTAAATACATTAATAAACCATAAAAACATATTGAAATCATACTATGTCCTGAAGGAAAAGAATAACCACCTTGTTCAACTAATCTTAAATGATCAGGTCTAGTTCTACAAATAAGATTCTTTAATAAAGAATTACTTAATAATCCTAATCCAACGCAAATAAGTAAGAATACTCTCTCTCGTTTATTAAATAAAACTAAACAAATAATAATTAATATACCACTAATAGTAGGATCTCCTAAATGTGTAATAGTAGAAAAATAAGTATCTAAAACATTTCCTCTAAAACTACTAATAAAGTTATATATAGCCTCATCAAAACCACTATAAAATCTCACTAGGAATAACATAGAAATAAATATAATACTTAAAACACATATAATTATAATATCTCTTTTTTTCATTGTTTATTTAATCCTTCTCTTACTTCTTTTTTATATACTTCAACACCTGGTTGATCAAAAGGTTCTATTCCCATTAGAAATCCAGAGAATGCCGCACTTAATTGAAAGAAATAAATTAGAGAAGCCACATCTTCTTCATTAATACTATCAAGTTCTATTGTATTACATGGTACTCCACCTGAATAATGAGCTCTTATAACACTATCTAATACTATATTATTTACTTCATGTAAATCACCAATAGAAGTATTAACTTTATTACTTTTATTTACTTTAATAAATGTTTCAAATATTATTTTGTTTCCTTCTTGTATAAATTGACCAAGTGAATGTAAATCTCTAGTATGAACATTAGACATTGGTAAAATACCAACTCCATTTTTACCTTCACTCTCTCCAAATAATTGCTTTAACCACTCTGTAAAATAATACATATTTTCTTCATAAACACAGAAATTTTCTACATACTTTTTATTCTTAAATAATAAATTTCTCATAACAGCATAATCATAGGCTTCATCTAAATAATCAACTCCATCATAATAACCACTAATTATTCTCTTAATATTATAATTTAAACTCAATGGTAATAAATGAGCCGCTGTTAAGAATGAATATCTACCACCAATATCATCTGGTATTTCAAAAGATGTATATCCTTTTTCAAATACTTCTTCCCTCAAACTACCATTTACTTTATCAGTAGTAAGTATAATTCTCTTTTTTAATTCTTCATCAGAATACTTATCAATCATTAAATTCTTAATTAATGAATAAGTAAGCGTAGTTTCCATTGTAGTACCACTTTTACTAATAACATTTAAAGTAAAATTCTTATTCTCTAAGTATTCTAATAACTCAGACATATATTGACTAGATAAAGTAGTTCCTGCATATATAACTTCAAAACTATCATCCAAATAATATCTTTTAAACATATTAGAATAAGCATAACTACCTAAAAAAGAACCACCTATTCCAATAACAACTAAACAGTCACTATTCTTTTTTATCTCTTCAGAAACATCAATAATTTTATTAACTAAATCATTATTAATTCTCTTTGTCCAACCGATCATTTTACTATTTTTAAATTGATTCATTACTTTTTCTTTTTCATTAATCAATCTATTATAATCTTCTTTATTTATAAAAGAATCAACATATTTATGAAAATCAAACTTTATCATACAATCACCTAAAATAATTATAACATAAAAAAGTAGAAGTATATACTTCTACTTATTAACATAAACAATAATTGAATGAATTCCATGGTCATTTACTAAACTAACTGTATTATTTGTAACTCTCTTACCATCTACAGTAGCTGACTCTTTCCTACTCTTAACCACCTCAACATTATAAACTGTATCAAGATAGTGATAAGTAGCTTTATATCCATCCCAACTTATTGGTATATTAGGTTCTATTCGTAATTTATTACCACGTTTTTTTAAACCTAATATTTCTTCAAGTCCTACTCTATAGAACCAACCAGCTGAACCAGTATACCAAGTCCATCCACCTCTTCCACTTCTAGTAGCAGAAGAATATATATCGGCCGCAATAACATATGGCTCAACTTTATATTTCTTAACAGTCTCTGGAGAAACTGCCCTTGTTGCTGGATTAATCATTTGGAAATAACGATATGCTCTATCATAATAACCAGTTTTAATTAATGCCATTAAATACCAAGCAACACTATGAGTATACTGACCACCATTTTCTCTGATACCTTGTGGATAATTCATAATATATCCAGGATTATTCAAACTCTTAGAAAATGCTGGAGTTAGTAACTTAATAATACCATTGTCTTCATCAACTAACTTCTCTTCTACAGATGTAATAATACTTTGAATTCTATCTTTAGGAGCAACATCACTAAGTATAGAGAAACTTTGACTAATTAAATCAATCTTACATTCACTATTTTCATGACTACCTAGTTTATCACCATTATCAAAGAATGCTCTTAAGTAATATTCTCCATCCCAACATTTCTTATTGATATTATCTTTTAATTTAACATTAAATTTATCATACCTATCTAAATCAAAATTCTTATCATATCTCTTCATCATACTCATAAACATTTCGATATTTTGATATAAGAAGAATGCTAACCAAACTGATTCACCCTTACCTTTAATACCTACTTTGTTCATACCATCGTTCCAGTCTCCACCGCCCATTAAAGGAATCTTGTGTTTACCTAAACTACTCATAGATAAATCTAATGATTTAATCAAATGATTCATTAATGTATCTGTCTTTTTAGAATAAGTAAATGTCATACCTTTTTCAGCTTCATATTCACTTAACTTATCCCCTTCAATGTATGGAACTTCTTCATCTAATATAGTCATATCTCCTGTAGTAATAACATAATTATAAGTAGCATACACTAACCATAAATAATCATCTTTAAATCTACTACGTAAACCAAATCTATTTACTTCATGCCACCAATGAAGTACATCACCTTCAATAAATTGATGTGAAGCATTTGTAAGAATTTGATTTCTAGTTACATCCGGTAATATTGAAACAATATTCATCGTATCTTGTAATTGATCTCTAAATCCAAAAGCACCAGACACTTGATAATAACCAGTTTTAGCTAAAATACGAGCTGCCAATGTTTGATATAAATACCAACCATTCATAACATAATTAAATGTATTATCTGGACTCTTAACCTCGAATGTTGAAAGAATACTACTCCAATAATCCTTAACTTCTTTCAAACTCTTAACACAATTCTTAATATCACTATATTTTTTAATTAACTTAACGTTTTCACTATCTTTGTACCCACAACCTAATACAAATGAAATAGTTTGTTCTTCTCCACCTTTTAAGTGAATAGATGAATTAATATCTTTAACTAATATCTTATCTATAGTAGCACTACTAATATCTAAACTACTACTCATAAATACTACTAAATCAGAATAATTAATACTATATACATTACGCATCTTTAAGTAATTATCATCACCCATAAACTCAGTAAGTATATGACGAGAAGTCTTTTCCTCAAAATTACCAAAAGTAGGATTAATGAAGAAATTAATATCAACATCTATATCTTGTTTAAGCTTATTCTTAATCTTCATTAAATATATTTTAGCTGTATCCTCTAATGGAACAAACTCTGTAACTTCATGTACAAATTCATGTGTTTCACTCTCTAATATAGAATAACCAAATCCATGTGTACATTTCTCTGGATCAAATACTCTTCCATTGAATTTAAATCCTTCACTCTTATCATTAACTATCATTTCATTAGTCCATGACGTTATTTTAAATTCTGAAGAGTTATATCCATAAGTAAATCCATTACCATTATTAGTAACTATAGTACCAAATTTCTTATTCGCAATAACATTACTCCAAGGCATAGGCGTATCTTTATTATAAATAACATACTCACGTCCATGATTCTTAAAGCCACCATATCCATTATCACAAGTAATTCTGTCCTTAATAGTCATCTTAACATTATCTTCATTTTGTCTAGTTGGATAATCATTAATCCTATTATTATTTTGAAGATCAGCAACAGCTTCTTCTAATGATATTCTCTTATCAAGTATAAACTTAATTCTTGGTACTATATCAAGTAAACTCTTCTCTTCATGAGTAATATCACTACTATCTATTACATATATACCACCTGGTGTATGATAGAAAGAATTAACTGTATACATCCTATATTTTTCTTCTTCTATTACTTTATTAATTACTTTTGAATACTCTTCATTCTCGTTATTAACAATAACTACATCTACAAATACGGAAGAATTCTTATAATACTCAAAAGCTTTTAATATTTCATAAATAAATCCTAAATCACTTATATCACTTATTTCTACTAATATAATTGGTCTATCTCCACTTACTCCAAACTTCCATAAACCAGTTTGACCTAAAGCATTACGTCTAAGTAAAGTATTTCTCTCTTCACTAACACTTATCTTAGTAGTTTGATATAAATAATTAAGCATAATATTATAAGTACGCATTTCTTTTCCAGTTAAATTCATATTCTTGACATTAACAACATTCATTAAGTTAGCCATTCTATAAGCCTTCTTAATCTTTTCAGTACTATCATATGCCTGAATAATATCTTTTATTTGTTCTCTACTACGTCCAAAACCAGCTATCAAATAAACACTCTTTCTACTATTAGCTGGAACAGTAATAGTACTTCTAATAGACATAACTGGATCTAGATTTTCTCCAGCATAATCAGATAACTCACCATTTAAAGCAATAGCTTCATTTAATTCATGATTTCTACCAATAAATCTAGCTCTTTCAGTTTCATAAGAGAATACTGTTTCTTCATCTGGAATATATAATCTAGTAAACATATAACTATTTACATTAGATTCTCCTCTACCTTTTCTCTTCGCAATTAAACTATTACTCTCTTTATCAAATTCTGTGCTTACAAATAAATTATTAAATACTTTATGACTAACATCATCCATATTATCTGATAGAATTGGTTCAGTATAAGTAGTAAGTTCTAACTTCTTATCACTATCGCTATCATTTTTAAAAGTTACTTTTCTAATCTCAGCATGATATGCATTACTAACTACAATTTCTGTAGTAGTAGTAATATCTTGATCACGTCTAATATACTTAATCTTATCAGCACTAAATACTACATCATATTTATCAGGATTAACATTCATAGGAGCATAAGTATTACTCCAAATAAAATTATTCTTTAAGTTCTTAATAAACATAAATATACCGTAGTCTTGTTCAGTAACTTTACGATATCTATTTAATTGTAATGTTCTATATCTAGAAAAACTATTACCTCTATCATTCATAAGTAACATATATTTCTTATTAGATAATACTGATACTTCTGGTAAATAAGAAATATATCCAAATGATCTAATATCATTTTCAATAGTTTCCTTATCATAATCATACTTTTTATAACTAGCCATCTTAAGATCAATACTAGTTTGAACTTGTACTTTTTCTTTTAATAATATATCAAATGTCTTAATATTAACATTTCTATGGAAATAATTCTTAACACATTCTGGTTTTAAGTAGTTAGCAAATCCCATTAAACTCATTCCTTGATGGTGAGCAAAATAAGAAAGTACTACTCCTTTATTATCATAATCATACGCTTCATAGAAACCATAAGTAGAATATAATCCTAAATCTTTAAATTTAATTAAGTTATCATATACATCTTCTGGGAATAATTCTAAAGCCATAATAGATGAATATGGACTAAGGACTATTCTATTATCCATATCTTCTTTTGCTTTCAAATATGGAGTTGCGAAAGCTTTATACTTATAATTTAATGAATTATCTAACTCATTATAAGCACTTTCACTAATACCCCAAGGTAATCTATGAGAAACACTATTAATATATTCTTTTTGACAGAAATGAGCAAAATGATAACTCTCATCAAGCAATGTATTAGGATAATTCTTCATATATAGAAGTGGCATATAATATTCAAAACTAGTACCACTCCAAGAAATAAGTCCTTTTTGTTTCTTATATAAAGTCAAACTCTTATCTAAACTAAACCAATGCTTACTAGGAACATCAGAAAATGCAATCGCAAGATATGATGTTAATCTAGATTCACTAGCAAACTTGTTGTAATTATAGATTGATAACTTACCTTCATCACCATCATAACCAATACTAAATACATTCTTATTAGTATATAACTTTTTAAAGTTAGTATTATTAATAATCTTATCGCATAGTTTTACTAATTTTTCTTCTTCAACACTATCTAAGAATTCTCTCGCAATTACAACACTCGCAACAAAATTACCAGAGTCTACTGTCGATACAAAGAATGGCTGCAACACCTTTTTAGTACTAATATTATACCAATTGTATAAATGACCATTCCATTTCTCTAAACTATCTACACTAGTAATAATCTTACTTAATAAATCTATAGCTTCATCTTTGTCAATAAATTCTAACTCATATGCTGAAACAACACTAGTCAAAGAGAAACCAATAGCTGTTGGCGAAGTTCTATGATCCGCTCTATCTTCTCTGTTCTCTTGATAATTATCTGGAATTAAATAATTATTATCTTCAGTTAAATTATCAGCAAAGTACTTCCAAGTACGATGAGCCATCTCTTTTAAATCTTCTAATTTCTTTTCTCTTAAAATAGGTGTCTTTAAATCAATATCTCTACTTACAAAATACATTACAAATGGAGCACTAATAAATACTACACCAAGTACAATAGAATAAATATTAAATATTATAATACCTACTACAATTAATACTACACCAAGTACTAAATTAAGTAAGAAATTACGACAATAATTACCTAAAGTATTCTTCATACTCTTTTCAGCATCTTCTGCCGTAATCCAATTAAGTAAATTCTTATGACTAATTAATAATCTATATAAAGTTCTAAAGAATGCATCTAAATACATCCTAGAATAATATGGTAAAGTAGCAAATACTATATAACTTCTAAATAATATACTCTTACTACCAAATACTAAATTCTTATAATAAACAGTTTGTCTTTCTCTATTAGTATTATATCTTTTACCATATAAGAAGAATAATATTGGAACAGCTATCTCTAATATTACAAATAAATACCAAATATATGGATTCTTACTAATAAATGTTGAACATAATAACATTAATAATAATCCAAATGGTAAAAACATACGTACAATATTATCAAATATTTTATACTTACCCAATAAATTAATAGGATTCTTAACTTTCTCTTTTTTGAAATTTCTAACTTTTGGAAATAACCAAGAAATAATTTGTACATCTCCTCTAGCCCAACGATGTTGTCTAGTAGTATCAGTTAAGAATTTAGATGGGAAATCATCAATTAATTCAATATCAGAAACATAACCACATCTAATATAATTACCTTCTAATAAGTCATGAGAAAGAATTAAGTTTTCAGGTAAAGTATCATCAAGTACTTTATCATATACTTCCAAATCATAAATACCTTTACCTACAAAGCTACCTTCTCTAAAGTTATCTTGATACACATTTGGAACAATAGATGAATATGTATCAAAACCACCTATACCAGCAAATATTTGACTATATAAACTCTTATTAGTAGCCTCTATATCAACACTTACTCTCGGTTGCATTAAACCATATCCACGTATTACTTTAGTACCTTCTTTATTAAGTACTGGTCTATTTAAAGGATGAGCCATACAACCAACTAAATTAAGAGCTGTATTAAGTACTAATCTTGTATCAGTATCTAATGTAATAACATATTTAATACCAAGATTAGTATCCTTTAATGTATTCATATTAAAGTATTTACCTTCATCTATCTTTTTACCTAATAATACTTTATTAAAATGAATTAAAGCACCACGTTTTCTTTCATATCCAAGGAATTGATTTTCTCCCTCATTCCAAACTCTTTTACGATAAATATAATAGAATAACTCCTTCTTATATTTTTTATTTAGTTTCTCAGCATACTCTTTACCATAATTAGCTAACTCTTCATCGTAATCTTCTATTTGTTTAGAACTAGCTCTTACATCTCCTAATAAAGTAAAGTATAAATTATTACTCTTATTAATAATATAGAATGTTTCTAAAATATCAAACATCTCTTTAATCTTATCTTTATTAGACACAATAGTAGGAATAACTACCATAGTACGACTATCATTAGGAATACCTTTTGTAAAGTCTAATTTAGGAAGTACGTATGCCCTCACTACTCTAATTAATATTTGATTATATATTTGTAAAAACAACTGACTAACTGGAATAAGTATTATTATGAATCCTAACCATCTAGGATTAATAAACCATTTAGATATAATAAAACTAATAACAACACTAACTATTAATAATGTTGCTATATAAAGAAAAACTCTAACTCCTTTATTACGTCTTTTAAATAGTGAAAAACCTACATGTTGATCACTATCTTTCATAATACTTTCTAAGTAACTTAATTCATCAGTATGATGTCTCTTACTAAGTTTTAGCAATCTCTTACGATATAAATCTTTAGAAGAATCAGTCATATCCCCATAATATTCATCTTTTAAGAATAGTTTTTCAGTACAAGAAACCTTCTCATATAAATCAACATTACTAAATTCAAAGAATTCTTTTAAATCATTGAATATATTAGAAATTAATAAGTCATTTTCCATTCTCTCTTGATGTTCATTATTAATTATTTCTTTTAAACTTAAACCTCTTTCTTCTAAGAATTCATTTAAGCCTTTAAATAAAGTAGTACTTCTCTCTCCTAAGTCATTAAAACGACTATTTAATTCATAAACATAATAATTTCCATTACTAGAAATATAATCACTACCAATAAAATCACTTAACTCTATTGTATCTTTATTTTTACTCTTAATAATATCTGTAATATTCTCTTTATCTACCAATTTTGAATATTCACTTAAACATAAAGAATTCAATCTATCAGTATACATAAATATTAAAGCTGGTTTAATACAATTAAGTTGTCTATAAGTAAAATAAGTATCATTATCTTTTTGATATTTTTTTATTTCTTCTACTAATATTTTAAAACTAATATTAAAATTATGTTTTATAACTATTTCTTTAAGTACAGGATAAATATGACTAATATTCTTTAAACCTTTATTAATCTTTTTTCTATCTAAAACTATAGCCTGTTTATGTTCTACTAATAAATAAAAATTATCTATTAACCATTCATTAGTAATACCTACATACTCTTTCTTCTTGGTTTTATTAACTAGATAATTATAATACTCATTAATATCATTAAAATCCTTAATAAACTTTTTATAAACATTAGCCATAAATAAACACTCCTCTTAAAAAAGTATAACATAAAAGTCCAATAATAACTACTATATAGACACAAAAAAAAGAATGATTAAATCATTCTTCTTATATTATCCTCTCTTTTTTTGTAATTGAAACATAGTTCCACCAAGTCCACCGATTAATGAAGCCCCAATCATAATTGAGAATAAACCGTCAAATGGACCCACTCCAGTATTTGGTACAGGTACAACTTGTGCTTCACATTGAGCCTTGTATTCACTAGCAGTAACTAATTGTCCTTGTGAACCATAATATTGATTATCATAGATTTCACAAATATGAACACATTGTTTTAAATAATCAGCTTGACTAACTACCAAACCATCTCTACCAAAATAATTACCATTTACATTCTCACAATAATGCTTTTCACATTGTGCAACGTAATTATCATAAGTAGTAATTTCTCCAGCCTTATCAAAATATTGATTAGCTACTTTTTCACAATAATGCTTTTTACAAGTTAATTCGAAAGTTTCATTATCTGTAACTTTTCCATTTTCATCATAGTATTCATTATTATAGTATATACATTTATGTACACAACTAGCTTCATAACTAGCTTGATCAGTATCTCTACCTTCTTTATCAAAAAAATGATCACCTATAATTTCACAACTATGTTTCTTACAAGTTAATTCAAATGTAGCAGAGTCAGTTACTTTTCCATTAGCATCATAGTAAGTACCATTAACTACTTCGCAAGATCTTTTTTCTGGCACTGCTGTTAAAGTAACACTCTTAGTAATTGTTTTTTCATTTCTAACTAATACTATTAATTCTTGTTGTTCACTATTACCAGTAGAATATCTCTCTATTGTATTATAAGTACCAGTTGCTGTTGCCTTAAGAGTAACACTAACTTTACTATTAACACTATCAACTGGAATAACTATATAATTACTTGTTCCACTTGTTTCTATCTTAGCTCCACTAGGTGCATTTAATAATTGGTATTTTACATTATTTTTAATGTTACTAGCATTAACAGTAATAACACCAGATTTATAATACCTACCATCACTTGTTAACGATAAGTTACCAACATTAGTACTCATACTTAAACTTGGTTGTTTAGAAGTATAATTACGATTTCTAGCAGCTTCACTAGCTAAAGCTTTTGACTTCTTAACTACACTATATCCTGGATTACTAACAAAATAATCTGGAATATATTGACTGTTATATTGCCATATAGCAAGTTGTGTAGCTAAGTATTCTTCATTACTTGTTCCTGTCTTCTCCAATAAATATAATAGGCCACCATCATTCATATCCTTTTTATAACTTAATGATGCTCCTACTTCTGGTCCATTTCTACGTGGTGTGATACAAAATGCGTATCCTTTGTTAGTGTAAAATTTAGTATTAGTTTTTGATCCTGTTGTAATCTTTGTTTTTTTAGTTATTGTCATGGCAGCTTTTGCTTCTACATTAATTCCCATGACTGAAATCATTGCCATTAAAACTATCAAGAAATAAGCAAATAATTTCTTCTTCATTAATTATCCCCTCACTTGTCTAGTTATTATACTACTTTAACCAAGAATATTCAATATATTAAACAAAAAAAGTCGAATTTCTTCGACTTGTTTTTTTAATGGCGGAGTAGGAGAGATTTGAACTCTCGCGCCAGTTGCCCGACCTACACCCTTAGCAGGGGCGCCTCTTCAGCCTCTTGAGTACTACTCCATTTCCTCTTTTGCGTCCGCATATATATTATTGCATAACTCCCCTTTTTTTGTCAATAAAAAAGCACTAAACGTGCTTTAATTAATTCATATTAACTCTACCATCAGCATCAGTATCAACAGCTTTAGTCTTATCAAGCATCATCTTTAAGTTATTTCCTTGATTTTCAACAGTTGTAATAAAATCTGGAATTTCTTCTGCAAGTCCATCCCAACTTGTTTTAAATGCAGTTGCTGAATCTCCTGACCAAGCTGATCCAGCTGGACCAACATAGTTATCTATTAATGTATCCATTGCTTCCAAATTTGTTTTTGTATCTTCTGCTGATTGTATTAACGTACTTAATTGAGATTCTAGTTCACTATAACTAACTAAGTTGCTAGTGGTAGCTCCTCCCATTCCTGCTCCTTCAATAACAGCCATTTAATTCATCTCCTTTACTAATTAAAACTACTTTTAATGGTTTGTGCAGTATCACTAAAAGTCGTAATTCTTTCATCCAATTTCTTACAAAATTGAACCATATGATCTCTTGCAGAATATAAGCTTTGTCTCTTAGCATTATATTTTTCAACAAATGCTTCATAAGTACCAACTTCTGCAGATTTCCAATTTGCAGCCATCGCATTAATTGTACTATCTAAAGTATTAATAGCTTCACTATATAATTTTGTATAATTATTAGCGTTTGTTAATGCCTCTTCCATAGCTGCTAAAGTATATTTTAAATCAGCCATATTTTACCTCCTATACCATTAATTTAATTTTACTAAAAACTATTATAGTCGTCAACAACGACTGTAAAGTGTTAGTCAATTAGCTTCCGCCTTTCAGCTTAAGATACTCATAATAACTATAATACATTCCTGTATTAGAATCATACACAGTATCACCCATACTATTATCTGTAGACATTCCAGGATAATCAATTGAGTCATATTCAGAAATACCATAAGTATTTAAATACATAGCAGATTCTGAATCCTGTATTGCACTATCGAAATAATCCTTTGTACTATATACATAAACACCTGGATCAGCAGATAATTCTGTAGCAGTACCTTGAGATTTAGCAGCCAAATATGCAGCTTCCATTGTTGTATTAGAAACATGAGTATCACCATTAGAAATTCCATAATTAACAATATTATCTGAATAATTACCAAATGCACCAGGTACAGCAAATACTCCATCAACAGCAAACGGAGTTCTTGTACTACCATCAGGTTGTGTTTCGCTTATTACTTGACCTAATGGTGTAATATTAGCTGCTCCCTTATTAACATCAGCAAGACTCTCTTTAGCAGCAACAACATCATTGCTACCCCAATCTCTAGCATCTTTTAATGCCCCATCATCAGTACCAATATTATTTCTAGTTATTTCATCTAACTTATCATATACCGGTTGTCTCTCAGCAATAGCATTATCTATACTAGCCATTCTATCAGTATATTCCTGATGTAATCTTTCATAATCTTCTTCAGAAATAAGACCATTCTTATAATTAGACTCTAATACATCCAAAGCAACTTGTGTAGAAGTTTTGTATTCTCCTAAATAGCCCAATTCTGTACCAAGCTCATCTCTAAGATCACAAGCATCATCATACATTTCATCTGCAGTACCATCTGTTTTAACTGAATATGCTCCTTCATTTTTATCAACACCACCAGTTGGTGCAGGACCAACAGCTTCAGATCCTTTAACTCCTTCTACACCTAATGCAATTTCACGTGTCTTAATATCATCAAGTTTATGTTCATACGTAGTTCTACTATTTAATAAAATCGTTGTAGATCCCTGATCACCATGATAAGTATCTATAATATACTTTGCCATATCAGGATCAGGTGTCCCAGACAAAGCAGTTTCTTCGGCTGTATTATTTATCCTAATCGCTTCATCTATTTCTTCTATTTTCTTTATAACCGCTAACTTTAATCTACTCAATTCATCTTTTTCTTTATCAACAGCATTAGTAATTGCATTACCACATGTATGATCAACATTAGTACTTAAAGTACCAAGATTACCTTTTACTGTAGTAGCAGCATTATAAAATACTGGCACGTCTTCAATTAAAACAGAATCACTAAATCCACTACCCATAGCAACATCTAAAGCCGAAATTCTATCACTGATTTTTCCAGAAAGAGATTTCTGAAAAGAATCAATTTGTTCACTAACTTCAGTACTGTTAATCAATTCACTAAGTTCTGTATCACAAGTTATTGTCATAATATCCTCCTAACAAAAGAATTAAATCATAACAAGATCATCATCATCTTTTTTGTCATCTTCTTTTTTCTTTATTTCATTTTTAGTATTTTCTTCTTTTTCAGATTCTTGTTCTTTCTTTTTCTTTTTATCCATTTCATCTTTGGCTTTTTTAGTTGCTGCTACAGCACCAATACCAAGTCCTAATCCTAAAAGCCAACTCATATCATCTTTATCCTTTGCCTTCTTAGGTTTTACACTATCTAAGAATTCAGCTTCTTCTATTTCATCCTCTGACTTAACTTCTTCTTTATTATCATTTTTCTTTTTATCTTTAACATACTTCATTCCACCACCAACAGTTGAAGCAGTTGCACCAAGACCTAAAGCAATTGATAATGGTAAAGCAGCAAAGCTTCCACTCTTAACATTAGAATTAGTATTAGGTCTTATAACAGATGAAACAATATCATCTAATGAATAACCATTACCAACTAAATCTAATAATGTTTGACTTAAATCATATCCATCAGTGGCATTCTTCTTATCCATTAAAAGTGCTAAAATTAATTTATTTTTATTAATAGTTCCATCATCGTTAAAGATATCGAATCCATATTTTTGAATTATTAGATTTCTTATATCCCCATTTTTAGATAAAGCTTCAAGTAATTTATTACTCATATCATTTAATAAACTACTATCTACAACATCAATATTATATTGATCATGTAATAAACCAATCAAATCAAGACTATCATTATCGCTAGCTTCATCCATAAATAGCGCAATTGCTAATTTATCTTTATCAACACTTCCATCTGGATTAAATATATCAATTCCGTATTGTTCTTTAATTAAATCTCTTAGTTCTGGATGTGCAGCTACTGCATCAGCTAAAGTATCACTAAGTGCATCAATCGCAACTTGTGGAATCGGTTCATTACCATTAATAATAGATTCAATTTGTTCATCAGAATAACCAAGACCCTTTAACTTATTAATAATATCATTTTGAACGTTTTCAGGTAAACTATCCCAAGTAGAAGGATCAGGTGTATAATTTCCTAATGGATTATCACCAAATACTGATCCACCTTCTCCACCAGGACCACCTTTACCACCAACTTCACTACCATCACTTAATCCACCAACAGCAGCAACAGCCCCTACACCAGCACCAGCTGCAGCAGGATCAACAGATATTCCATCAGGAGTATTACCACCATCTACGGCACCAGGATTAGTACCAGGATCACTAGTATCTCCTCCAGAAGGAGCAGTAGGTGTAGTGCTTGGATAATCTACTCCATCGTTTCCAGGTCTTTCAGGTGTTGATGGTGTAACTTGACGGTTTTGTGGAGGTGTTCCACCAGGATCACTTGCTCCCGGGTTTCCACTACCAGGACTTCCACTACCAGGATTTCCTCCAGGAGAATCACCAGGTAACCCACCAGTACCAGCAGGTGGATCTACACTTCCATCACTATCAGCATCATGATACTTTCCAATAGCATCAGTAGCATTAGATATTAATTTTTTAAACTCTTCTACCGAATTAGAATAAGCTGTATAAAGAGCTCCGCCATTTTCACAATCAGTTAAAAGAGTTTGTAAGCAATTATCATGTTCAGTACTAATTTCACTCAACCCATCTAATCCAGTAGTAAATATATTTAATTCGTTTTCCTCTGGAGCTGCAGCTTGCAAAGTAGAAATTGAAGATTGTACAGTCTCATAAGGAAAATTAGTAACACCATCTTCCACAATATCACATCCTATTTTTTACTCTACAATTATTTTATCAAAGCAAAAAAATAGTGTCAATTATATCAACACTATTTTAATTTTACTTAACACTTTCTTTTTTTTGCACAAAAAAACTCTTTTCAGAGTTCAATTCATTATGGTGACGAGTACGGAATTCGAATCCGTGAATGCTGCCGTGAAAGGGCAGTGTGTTAAGCCACTTCACCAACTCGCCAGATGGCGCCCCAACTAGGACTTGAACCTAGGACCCCTTGATTAACAGTCAAGTGCTCTAACCAGCTGAGCTATTGAGGCAAA
>JAEEGL016017196.1_pt1 | contig 28486 bp, 23 predicted proteins | sample 9134231 | NCBI WGS metagenome assembly JAEEGL01 (sample SAMN16246548, study PRJNA631951) | gut metagenome | biome: gut microbiome; feature: rumen; material: fiber-attached | host: Bos | place: Iran: Karaj | collected 2018-10
CACACCTGGCACCAACGGCTATAACTTCCCCTCTGACAAAGTGGGAAAGCATGCTGGTATCTAAGTATATAACAAATGGTTCACGGATGAGGAGATCTCCCTTCTTTCCGTTGTTGCTCCCAATGTCGTACTGAATATCATCCACGATTTTGAGGTGGTGGAGAAGAAAACCGTCCGCACCCCGGATGAGATCCTCGGTATTGTGAAATGCAGCCACCCCAAGTGTATCACCAACAACGAGCCTATGCAGACCCATTTCCATGTGACAGACGGAATACTGACCTGTCACTACTGCGAGATGGAACAGGACATCAATAAAGTGGAACTCGTCTGAGTCCCACTTTATTTTTTATTCCGGAATTGTATAACGTTCTTTTGTCTCTTTTACCAAGTGTCTCGCAAACGGCTGCGGATAGCCTGGACGTTGCACCGTCGCACCTATTCCATGTTCACTACGTTTGAAACGTCCCTGCTCGTCGACAGGTTTTACGGCCATATCATTATGACGGACGATTAGGAATACGGCCAATTGTTTCCAACGAGTCAGCATCTGTTGTGCCTGAGAAATGCTGTAATCGTTGAGGAAACGCTGCATCTCTGCCGGCTGCATCGTCTTGGCCTTTGCCTCTATCTCTGGCTGCTGCTTGAGATATGCCTGCTGCAAGGAGTCGCGTACCTGTTTCAAGTCGGGGAACATCACACTATATCGCGGATATACCATATTACTCACCCAGTTGCATACCCAATAGGCACTCTTGTCGGAGAACGTAACCGCATCGGCACCAGGAGTATTGAGACATTCTGGAAGACGCGTCATCGAACAGTACACAGGGACATACGCCACCATATTGCCGTCGTCATTACCAAACCAGAAGCAGCCACCTATCTCACGGGGCAGCCATGAACGCATCTGCGAGACAAACGAGAAGGCTGTCTGCTGAGTGGATACAGGACGCTCGTTGAAGTATCTCTTTCCTTCCACCTTATAATATAATGGTGTAGGACGATAGGGCATGTGCCAGATACCTGCACCCACATCCGTCGAATCAATCTCCATCGGTGTTCCCTCGAAATGGTCACGCATATCATTCATGACATCCTCCACACTCACTTTCTGATCGGGAATCACCCACAACGGCATGTCTTCCGCCTCCTTGTCGAGTCCCATAGCCCAAGGCAGATAGCGGTCCATACCTTTCTTATGATGATTGAAGAAACTCCAGGCACGGGCATCACAGATACGACGACCCTCAAAGGTAGGAGCCGCATACACCATCTTCCAAGAGAAATCCTCATCCTTTCCCGTAAACCAACCACACTGGCGGGCATACTTGATGACGTTCTTGGAATAGAGCACATTCTGCTTGTCTTTCATGCTGAACTGTCCGATACGACTCTGGTTGGCATGGGCACAAATAGCCTCGTCAGGAATACGGACAGCCACCCATACGGTACGCTCCTTTGATGCCTTACGGTCAGGACCGCAACCCTGCATCTCCATGATCCACGCCTCGTTAGGGTCACAGATGGTGAAAGTCTCACCCTCCGAGCAATAGCCGTATTGTTCTACAAGAGTCGTCATTACTTGAATAGCTTCACGAGCCGAACGAGAACGCTGAAGGGCAATATAAATCAAAGAGCCATAGTCGATGATACCCGTCGTATCCACCATCTCCTCACGACCACCGTAGGTTGTCTCTCCGATGGTCACCTGCCACTCGTTAATATTCCCCACTACATTATAGGTTTCCTCGGCCTCTGCAATCTCACCTAAGTATTTATTGGTATCCCAATCAAACACTTTGCGCATCTCACCTTTCTGGTGCTTCGCAGCAGGAAAATGATAAAGAGGCATATAGGCTCCATAAGAGTCTGCGTTATAACTACAGATGACTGAGCCATCCGTACTAGCTTTCTTGCCAACAATGAAGTTTGTACAGGCAAATGCCGATGCGACCATCATCATGACAGCCGCCAAAAGAAATGCTTTTTTCATGATTTATCTTTCTTATCTTTCAATTTCAATTCATAAGTGACACCAAGTTCACGGATACGTGTCGTCATCCAACCATCCTCATAGGTGCCTCCCATATCACGACCACCACCTTCTATATACAATTTTGAAGGGTCGACACCACGTGGCACGGCAATACTCAATTCCACCCAGCCGAATAGCGGACAGGCCTGTTGGGCAAAGGTATAACGGCGTGAGATACTCCCCTCTTCCACCTTTGGCTGAATCAACAGCCCTTCCTCCACCATTCCAGCAGGGACGGTCAATTGCATACCAGGCAGGGAGATGAGTGACAGGCGATCATAGGTTACGTTATAGGGAATAAGGGTAATGGGGGTGATGGGGGTTTTGACTCCTTGAACGGTGAATTCATATCGTGCTTCATTGCCCATGAAATCACGGAGGATATAGGTCATCTGATAGGGACGCTCCTCGTTGAAGTCGATGATGCCCCTGTCCGCACCGGTACGCAGGATAGGCAATGTTACTCCTTTAGGTATATACGAACGCATATACCATGTCTTTTGATGCTGCCAGTGATTGTAGTCTCCCCAGGAGTTTACCTGACGTGTACTGTTAACGGGAATACGTTGCACATTAGAATAGAAAACTTCCTGTCCGTCCACCATCAAGATGGTCTCCCGAATACCATAATGATTATAGACTCCCTGCATATAATCGTCAGCCCAGAGGGCAAAGCCTACCTTCCCCCATGCCGTGAACGACTGGTCGAGGCGGGAGGATGTACGGAACCTGGCATCCATCGTCTGTGTCCCGAAAGAGAAGGTCTGTTTACCGGAACCTCCGTTGAACATGCCCTCTCCTGCCACGGGACAAGCCATAAAACTATGAGCCTGCGGAGGAACGGAGTCAATGACACAACCTACCAAGAAATCCAGTGGGTCCATCATATCCCATGTCTTCGTATCGTGAATCTCTAAATGGAGGTGCGGTCCTGTACTATGCCCCGTATTTCCACTCAAGGCTATCAACTGTCCTTGAGCCACAGGGAAGTCGAGGGGGGTGAAGTGCAAGTCGATAGGTTCTTCTTTCGCCGCTTGACGGTCAATCGTCCGTTCCAGTTTGGGTGCAAAGCGCTTCAAATGACAATAAATACTGGTATATCCCTCCGGGTGCGTCACATAGACAGCATTACCGAAACCGCTGACACCTACCGTCAACCGACTCACATAACCGTCACCAATGGAATAGATATGCTTACCTTCCACATTATCGGTCTTGACATCTATCCCTCCATGGAAATGATTGGGACGCGGTTCTCCGAAATTACCAGCCAGTGTAATCTGATAGTCTACTGGTGAGGCATAAAATACTTTTGACTGTTGACCGTCCGCTATAAGCGGCAGACAGCCAACAGCCAACAGCCAACAGCCAATAACTAGATATCTCAGCATGCCTTAAAACTCATGTCAAGTCCTTTAACGGAGTGTGTCAAAGCACCCACGGAGATAAAGTCGACACCCTGTTCTGCATAGTCTCGGATGGTATCAAAGGTAATACCGCCACTCGACTCTGTCTCATAGCGATGGGCTATCAGATCGACAGCTTTCTTCGTATCGGGTACGGAGAAATTATCTAACATGATACGATCCACACCACCATGATCCAACACCTGCTGCAACTCGTCGAAGGAACGGACCTCTATCTCGATCTTTAGTTTCAGTCCCTTCTCTTCTAGATACTTGTGACAACGGTCGATGGCATTGACGATGCCACCAGCGAAGTCGATATGGTTATCCTTCAACAGAATCATGTCAAAGAGACCAATACGATGGTTCACACCACCACCAATCTTCACGGCCTGCTTTTCCAGCATACGCATACCGGGCGTGGTCTTACGGGTATCCAACACACGAGTATTCGTACCTTTCAGACGTTCCACATAACGGTTCGTCATTGTGGCGATACCACTCATACGCTGCATGATGTTCAGCATCAGACGTTCCGTCTGCAACAGAGAGCGCACCTTGCCTGTCACAATCATGGCAATGTCGCCCTTCTTCACCTTGGCACCGTCCTGCATCAGCACTTCCACCTTCATTTCAGGGTCAAAACGGTGGAATACCTCCTTGGCAATCTCCACACCAGCCAGGATACCGTCTTCCTTAATGAGCAGATGTGACTTACCCATCGCCTCCTCCGGAATACAACAAAGGGTGGTATGGTCACCGTCACCGATATCCTCAGCAAATGAGAGGTCTATAAGGCGGTCTACTAATTCCTCAACACTCAACATAGACTTAATTCTTAATTTCTAAACTCCTTTTACTTCCTATCTCTTCAGTTTGTACTGATCTTTGAACAGATAGACACCGATACCAATACCTAATCCAAAGCAAGAATTCTCAAACTTTTTCGTAGAGAAGTCTATATACAACTCAGGCTCAATCGTCACGGTACGGCTGATGAAGAAGGCATAGCCCACCTGTACACCCGGCAGGAAATCGTTATAATCATCGGCATGCTTGTATTTCAGACTGGCACCCAGATAGAGTCCGTTCTGGATGATATAGTAACGCCCACCAAGACCAAGCATTAGATTATCTGGCGTATCTTGCAGATGTTCATATCCCACCTGAGCCGTTGCCATGAGGTTGTCCATAAAGAGATAACCGGCTTTTACATTCAGACCAAAATGGAACTTCTTAGCCTGACTGCTGAGATCAAGACCAGAGAGAGAGGCACCCAGATAAGCCTTACCCTTTTCAAATTGTGCACTAGCTGTCAAAGAAACCACAAGGGCTACCAATAATAAACCTAATTTTTTCATAATCTTAAATATTTAAATTAATAATCTTAATCTTTAACTTCGTCCAAATCTTTCATCTTTAATTTCTCTTTTCGTAGCCAGAGACAGAACCAGAAACAAGCCACTATAAGGCTGGTTATGCCTAAGGGATAGCCTATGGATTCGGGCAAGTGGAGTGTCTGCTTGGAGATGAAAAAGAACGTGGAGCAGACAGTGGTCATAAACAGGGCGGGGATCAGCGTAATCCAATAACACTTCTGCTTGCGCACTAGATAGACAGTAATTGCCCAGAGAGTAAACACCGACAGAGCCTGGTTGGAGAAGCCGAAGTACTGCCAGATGGTGTTGAAGCCGTCAGGATTCTCAATCTGCCAGATAAGCATGGCAATGGAAGCGGCGAACAACGGGATGCAGATGATGAGACGTTTCGGGATGGGACGCTGGTTCATCTTCAACCACTCGGCCACAATCAGACGGGCGGAGCGGAAGGCTGTATCACCACTGGTAATCGGGGCAGCCACAACACCTAACATGGCAAGGATACCTCCGAAGACACCCAGCCAGTCGTTACAGATGATATTGACAACAGCAGGAGCAGAGGTATAGAAGCCTGTCCCCTTGGCAGCCTCTATCAACTGATAGCCAGGAGCCGGATCGGCATAAAAGAAATAAGATGCTACCGTTGCCCATATCAAAGCGACGATACCTTCAGTAATCATAGCACCATAGAAGATGGGACGCCCCATCTTCTCGCTCTTCACGCAACGGGCCATCAAAGGAGTCTGCGTAGCGTGGAAACCGCTGATGGCTCCACAGGCGATGGTGATAAACAAGGCAGGGAAGATAGCATCCGTCCACTTCTCCGGCTGTGCCTCTGCACCCATATTATATAAATGTGTCCATAATTCTGGGATATCAGGCATTTTCACAAACAAAACCACCATCAAGGCGGCAGCCATGAACAACAATGAGAAGGCGAAGAGAGGATAAACTTTGCCAATAATCTTGTCGATAGGTAGCATCGTAGCAATGATATAATAAGCAAAGATGATAGCAATCCACATCATCGTTTCACCACCAATGGAATGCAGGATCTCCGCCGGACTGTATACGAATACCGTACCTACCATAATAAGTAATAACACGGTGAATACCAGCATGATATTCTTTGTTGTCTTACCCAAATATTTACCTATCAACTCCGGCAGTCCTGCACCTTCGTTACGCATGGAGAGCATACCCGACAGATAGTCGTGGGTGGCACCTGCAAAGATACAGCCCAGCACAATCCACAGATAGGCAACAGGACCGAACTTCGCGCCCATGATGGCACCAAAGATTGGTCCCGTTCCTGCGATATTCAGGAACTGAATCATGAAAATCTTCCAGTTGGGAAGCACGATGTAGTCAAGTCCGTCTGCTTTGGCAACAGCAGGCGTCACACGGTCGTCAGGACCGAATACACGCTCCACCAGACGACCATAAAAGACAAAACCTAATATCAGAGCAACGAGGCTCAATGTAAATGATATCATTTTTTTATTATAATTTTAAAATCTTCCTGCAAAGGTACGAATTATTTTTTATTTTTAGTAATTTTGCAGGCAAAATTGAAAACATCATGAAACGATATACCATTTTCCTACTTCTCATATGGATGTGCATGACTATCGGAGCACAGCCCAAACAAGAACTTCGTGCCGTATGGCTCACCACACTGGAAGGACTCGACTGGCCCAGTACAAAAGGGACTTCTTCCGCTGTGGAGCGACAACAGAAACAGGAACTCTGCCGAATACTCGACCAATTGAAGCAGGCCAATGTCAATACTATACTCTTCCAGGCGCGCATCCGAGGTACGGTCACCTACCCATCCCGCTACGAGCCTTGGGACGGCTGCATTAGCGGTAAATTCGGCACTGTTCCCCACTACGACCCTTTGCAGTTTGCCATCGAGGAGACACATAAACGTGGCATGGAGCTTCATGCATGGGTGGTTACTATTCCTACGGGAAAATGGAACAGCTACGGGGCAAAGAATCTGCGAAAGACACACCCGGAACTCATGAAGCATTTCGGCGAAGAAGCTTGTATGAACCCCGAAGATCCTCGTACGGCCAACTACATCGCTAATATCTGTGAAGAGATTACCAGCCGCTATGATATTGACGGTATCCATCTCGACTATATCAGATACCCTGAAAACCTTCCTACTCGTATTTCCAAACAACAGGGTCGTGATAATATCACCCGTATTGTCCGCGAGATACACAAAAGAGTGAAAGGACTGAAGCCTTGGGTAAAACTGAGTTGCTCACCCTTGGGTAAATTTGACGACCTAACCCGTTTTCCATCAGGAGGTTGGAATGCATACAACAAGGTCTGTCAGGATGCCCAGGGATGGTTACGCGACGGGCTGATGGACCAACTCTACCCCATGATGTACTATGACGGGAAACATTTCTATCCCTTTGCCGCAGACTGGAGTGAGAATCGCCATGGTCGTGAGATTGCTTCCGGCTTAGGAATCTATCGACTAATCCGCAGTGAGGGCAACTGGCCGTTGGATGCCATCAAGCGACAAATGAACGTGGCACGCCAGTTAGGGCTGGGACATTGCTATTTCCGCAGCCGTTTCCTGACAGACAATACCAAGGGACTCTATGACTTTGTCTGCGACTTCGACGCATACCCAGCCGTCGTGCCGCCGATGGTGACGAATCAGCCAGCGCCCACTGCTCCAACGGTAGAGGTAGAACGTACCATCCATGGGGATAATCTCCGTTGGAGCGGAGCTACAGACACGAGTAACGGCAACTACCTTACCTATAATGTCTATGCATCCACCACACAGCCTGTCGACATCATGGATGCCCGTAACCTCGTTGCCACCAGACAAATGCAACAACATCTGTCCGTCCGCAGGAGTGCCCATGACGCCCCACTCTATTATGCCGTCACTGCCGTCAACCGCTATGGTAAGGAGAGTTCTGTCAACAGTCAACAGCCAACAACTAACAGCCAGCAATTCTCACCCAGCAACCTGATTCCCAACGACGGCTATAGTCTTTTCCTCCCCAACTTCAACGAAATACCGCAGTCCGACTATATGGCAATCTACTCAATGCAGGGAACCCTTGTATGCACCAAGCCCTTCGCTGCCGAGATATACATCACTGACCTTCCCAATGGTATCTATGAGTTACGCACCCTCAGCACTAAGGGATATACCCACCGCATCGGCTATTTCATCATAAAAAAGAATAATTATGATATGGAATAAACCTTGGGCATTTCAAGAAGGCTTTTTTATAGGAGGAGGTCTTATTTTTGTAGGGCTAGTGCTACAACTGAGCGTCGGTCCTGTGGCGTGGGAGACCTTTGCATGGCCTGCTAATGGCATTGTGCTGGCTGGATTTCTGGCAATCATCGCTCTTATATTTCTGCTAAGGAAGAAGGTCTATGCCTTTCAGTTCGTTAGCACCTATCAGGCAGCAATACCGGCGATGGTATATGCTGTGATGCTGACGATTATCATGGGGTTGACGCGACAACATATCAGCGGTACATGGCTAAACAATATGCTATCGTTCTGGCCGTTTGTACTCATATATGTTTATATCACGGTGATTCTAGGTATCATTATCTTGCGACGACTGATGAATCTGCATTCATGGAAACGCGATGTTCCTTTTCTGCTGAACCATCTTGGTCTTTTCATTGCATTGACCACTGCCACGATTGGCAATGCAGACATGCAAAGGGTTAAGATGATCACGACCATTGGCGAGTCTGAGTGGCGGGCGCTGACTCAAGAGGGAGCCGTCAAGGAGATGTCGCTGGCCATCGAACTGAAACGATTCATCATGGAGACCTACGACGATGGCTCTCCCAAGCGCTTTGCCTCAAAGATTCAAGTTATGACAAAGACGGGCAAGAACATTGAGGCCATCGTCGATGTGAACAAACCCTATGAGGTGGACGGCTGGAAAATCTATCAGTATGGCTACGATACTCACATGGGTACCAAGAGCCAGATTTCAATACTTGAACTGGTCAGTGATCCATGGTTACCTTTGGTCTATGCAGGCATCTACATGATGCTGACAGGAGCGGTTTGTATGTTTGTTATTGGTGGGAGGAAACGCGCATGAATTGGGAACAATATATATATTTCGCAATTGCAGCGATGCTGCTATGGGGCGTTGGTGCTTGGGCAGCGTGGAAGAACAAGACAACTTTGGTTTACACGACAACCATCTTAGGCTTGATTGTTTTCTTCTCGTTCATTCTCTCAATGTGGATTTCTCTGGAGCGTCCGCCACTACGAACAATGGGCGAGACACGACTCTGGTATTCGTTCTTCCTGCCGTTGGCGGGGCTCACCATTTATTCGCGCTGGAAATACAAGTGGATTCTCTCTTTTTCAACAGTGCTCGCTCTGGTGTTCATCTGTGTGAACCTGTTCAAGCCTGAGATTCACGACAAAACGCTGATGCCAGCCCTGCAGAGTCCTTGGTTCGCTCCCCACGTCATCGTCTATATGTTCGCTTATGCTGTGTTAGGTGCAGCTACAGTGATGGCCATCTATCTGCTTTTCTTTAAAAAGTGCGCCATTACTGATGAAGAAATGAACATCACAGATAACCTCATTTATGTAGGTCTCGCCTTTCTCACCATCGGCATGCTTTTTGGCGCACTTTGGGCAAAAGAGGCGTGGGGGCATTACTGGTCGTGGGATCCCAAAGAAACGTGGGCCGCCATTACGTGGCTCGCCTATCTCATCTATATCCACTATCGTCAACTCCCTTGCCATCGCGAACGTCTGGCTCTCTGGATACTCATCATCTCTTTCGTCCTTTTGCAAATGTGTTGGTGGGGCATTAACTATCTTCCATCCGCCCAAGGTTCAAGCGTACATACTTATAACATCAGTGAGTAACAGAGAATTTTACATCCCAAACGAATGTTATTTTCTACATTAAGTTGCTAAAATAAAATAAAAACTAGTCTTCATCAAATAAATGGAATAAAAAGTTTGGTGATTCAAATATTTATATGTAACTTTGCAGTCGAATTTGAGAAACCTGTATATAATAAGGTTGTTTCAATTCATCAAGATGTTTCCATTCGCGAAACAATCCCACCCTATTTTCAATGGACAGAATTAGAAACGAATACAGTTTATAATATATATGTATACGAAGAATGAATTAGAAGAAATGGATACCCCTCAGTTGATGGAGATAGCCAACAATCTTGGTGTTAAAGTATCGCAGAATGATGAACTGGAGACAGTCATCTATGCGATTCTAGACAAAGCCGCTGAGGATTCGGCTGCCAACGGAGGAACTACTAAACGAAAACGCACACGGATAGCCAAAAAGGATAATAATAAGGTGTATACGGTCAACGGTACCGACGGTGAGAACCTTGATGCAAATGCAACAAAGAAAACCAAAGAGAAAAAGCCTTCCCTCGACTCTTTGTTCGCAGAGGCTGATGCCGCAGAGGCCAAGCAACAGGAAAAACAGGATGTTGAGGCACCTATAGAAGAACCTATTGAGGAAAAGCCTGCTCCCAAGAAGCGTGGTCGCAAGTCGAAGAAGGAACTGGAAGAGATTGCTGCCCGTGAAGCCGCTGAGGCGGCTGCCAAGGCTGAGGCTGAGGCACAGGCTGCTGAGGTAGAGGAAATCCCCGAGGCTGAACAGATATTAGAAGAGGAAATCGATCCGCAAACCATTGAGGAACTACAGAATAAGATAGCGCAGCGTCAACAGGAGAACGAACCTGTCGTAACCCCTGAAGGTGTTTGGGAGGGTGATCCAGGTGACGGTACAGACTTTATGGTGGTGGTCGACCTGCCCATAGAGGATGGCGAAGCATTCCCTACGCTTGACATCTTTGACCGTCCTATGTCGCAAGTCAATACAGCTCCTGTGATACCCGAACATATCAATTATGCCCCCACCAAAAATAATGTCATGGTGGAGAAATATGACTTCGCTGACCTGATTGATGGTAACGGTGTGCTGGAGATGTTGCAGGACGGCTATGGTTTCCTGCGTTCCAGTGACTATAATTATCTCTCGTCGCCAGACGACATCTATGTCAGTCCGCAGCAGGTCAAGAAATATGGTCTGAAGACTGGTGATGTTGTGGAGTGTACCGTCCGTCCTCCTCATGACAACGAGAAATACTTCGCCATGACGGATGTGAAGACCATCAACGGACGACTGCCTCAGGAAGTGCGTGACCGTGTCAGTTTTGAACATCTCACCCCACTCTTCCCTGACGAAAAGTTTACGCTTTGTGGTGATCCTGCCACAACGAATCCATCAGTGCGTATCGTTGACTTGTTCTCACCGATAGGTAAAGGACAGCGCGCACTCATCGTCGCCCAGCCTAAAACTGGTAAGACCATCCTTATGAAGGATATCGCCAATGCAATTGCTGCCAACCATCCTGAGGCTTATATCATGATGCTTCTCATCGACGAGCGTCCTGAGGAGGTAACGGATATGGCACGAACCGTCAACGCAGAGGTAATTGCCTCTACTTTCGACGAGCCAGCCGACCGTCATGTGAAGATTGCAGGTATCGTTCTGGAGAAGGCAAAGCGCATGGTGGAGTGCGGTCATGACGTAGTGATCTTCCTCGACTCCATTACCCGCTTGGCACGAGCCTACAACACGGTGGCACCTGCTTCCGGTAAAGTACTGACGGGTGGTGTGGATGCCAATGCCCTGCAGAAGCCTAAACGTTTCTTCGGTGCAGCCCGTAACATTGAGAACGGCGGTTCATTGACAATTATTGCCACTGCATTAACAGATACCGGATCCAAGATGGACGAGGTGATCTTTGAAGAATTCAAGGGTACGGGTAACTCCGAGTTGCAACTTGACCGTATGCTTGCCAACAAGCGTGTCTATCCTGCTGTCAACCTCGTACAGTCGTCTACCCGTCGTGATGACCTGTTACAAGATCAGACAACCCTTAACCGTATGTGGATTATCCGTAAATTCATTGCCGAGATGAATCCTATTGAGGCGATGAATACCGTACGTGACAGATTGGTACAGACACACTCCAATGAGGAGTTCCTGCTTGCCATGAACGGATAAATAGTAATAATGAAATAACGGAATAAACAACAATGAAAAGAGACAACACGATTTTCGAACTCATCGAAAAAGAGCATCAACGCCAAATGAGAGGCATTGAACTGATTGCATCAGAGAATTTTGTCAGCGATCAAGTGATGGAGGCTATGGGCAGTTATCTGACCAACAAATATGCCGAGGGTTATCCTGGTCATCGCTACTATGGCGGTTGCCAGGTAGTCGACGAGGTAGAACAACTCGCCATCGACCGCGTATGCGAGCTGTTTGGCGCAGAGTATGCCAACGTGCAGCCCCATTCCGGTGCACAGGCTAACGCTGCTGTGCTACTTGCCGTCCTGAAGCCCGGTGATACTTTCATGGGTATGAACCTTGACCACGGTGGTCATCTTTCTCACGGTTCACTGGTCAACACCAGCGGTATTCTCTACAAACCTGTCGGTTACAATTTGAACAAAGAGACTGGCCGTGTAGACTACGACGAAATGGAGCGTCTCGCTTTGGAGCATAAACCCAAACTAATTATCGGTGGCGGTTCTGCCTACAGCCGTGAATGGGATTACAAACGGATGCGTGAGATTGCAGACAAGGTGGGTGCCCTGTTGATGATTGACATGGCTCACCCTGCCGGACTCATTGCCGCCGGTCTGCTTGACAACCCTGTGAAGTATGCACATATCGTGACCTCTACGACTCACAAAACCTTACGCGGTCCCCGTGGCGGTATTATCCTCATGGGTAAGGACTTCGAGAATCCTTGGGGGTATAAGACTCCGAAGGGTGTGACGAAGATGATGTCACAACTGCTTAACTCCGCTGTCTTCCCCGGACAGCAGGGCGGTCCACTGGAACATGTCATCGCTGCCAAGGCAGTAGCATTTGGCGAGGCTTTGCAACCAGAGTTCAAGGAGTGGGCAAAACAGGTACAGAAAAATGCCAAAGTTCTTGCTGAGGAACTCATCAAACGTGGTTTCACCATCGTCAGCGGTGGTACCGATAACCACTCTATGCTGGTGGACCTCCGCTCTAAGTATCCTGAGCTGACAGGTAAGGTGGCTGAGAATGCCCTTGTTGCTGCCGATATTACCGTCAACAAAAACATGGTACCGTTTGACAGCCGTTCCGCTTTCCAAACCAGTGGTATCCGTCTTGGAACTCCCGCTATCACTACCCGTGGCGCAAAGGAAGACCTGATGGTGGAGATTGCCGCCCTCATTGAGGAAGTATTGAACGCTCCTGAGGACGAACAGGTCATTGCCAATGTCCGTCAGCGTGTGAATGCCCGCATGAAGGATTATCCTTTGTTTGCCTACTAATTACAGAAAACATTGGTTCATTAGAAGTCTTGAAACCACAATTTCAAGACTTCTTTTTTTGTTTTAATACCAAAAAATTAGTATATTTCAAAAAAAAATATTAACTTAGCAGCGATTTTATACATAACCAAGAAAAGACATGACTCATAACCTAAGACGAATCATCTGTAATATCCTGATACTCCTCTTGTGCTCCTTCGGCTTGCCACAAGTCATGAAGGCACAGCTTTTTCAAGCATCCCTCTCCCATTACTCTACAGAAGACGGACTGCCCAGTAACGCCATAGCCTCCCTGCGTTATGATGACTACGGATATGTATGGATTACAACATGGAATGGCATATCACGTTTCGACGGCTATGATTTCTATAATTATAGAACAGGTAATGCCAGCGGTATACGGGGGTTGCATAATCGTGTGGATGACATTATCGTCGACCAGGCACAAAACATCTGGTTGAAAATGTATGATGGACGAATGTTCGTCATTAATCGCAAAACAGACCGTATTGAGGACCCTCTGGAAGGTGTCGGGGGACATGCAACCTATCATGTCGGTTATTTCTTCAAGCCTTTTGTCACCGCAACCAACGATGTACTCGTATTTTATGACAATATTGGACTGTACAAATTCCGGCTCGACCACAATGGACTGAAGCAGGACCTAATTCTTACAGGAACGCTAACGGTCAACTGCATCGTAGAAGGATATCGTGACGATCTCTGGGTAGGTACAAATGAGGGAGTTCACCGTATTGACATGGCAAATATGGCACTGGAGAAGAAAGGTGTTTTCCTGGATGAACATGTTACCCGGCTTACAACTAACGGCTATAACATCTTCGCCGGAACTAAGTCTGGGAAGATTATGCAGTTCAGTTATGGACAGGAACCAAAACTGATCAAGGATGTTGGGGATGAAATAACTGGACTATATATTGATAGTCACGGGATATTGTGGTACTCCGACTTAAATGACGGTGCCTACCGCTTAAATCCCAAAACCGGAGACACCAAATTCTTCAAGCAACGTGTTCTTGTTCCGGAGTTCACCAGCCGTGGAGCCGAGTTTGTTGAGGCATTGGGTGTGGTTTGGATTATGATGAATCATGGGGGCTATGGCTATTATAACCGGGAGACTGACGAGGTGGAATATTTCCACAACGATCCCAGCAATCCCTGGAACCTCTCCAATTCTGTAAATGCACACCTTGAAATGAATGACGGTGTTGTCTGGGAATCTACCAATCGGCGAGGACTAGAAAAGTTGGAGATCCTTAAAAATACTATTACGCGCACTCTACTGGTGCCGGAGACAGATTTCCCCATGGACAACGAGACACGTGCCCTATGCTATGACAAGAACAGGAAACTGACATTCATCTGTAATAAACGAGGGTGTATTTTTATCTATGATAACAATGGAAATCTGGTCGGCACAATTACTCATGACTCAAATGGAAAGCCCATCAGTCGTCCATACGGAATGAGCATGGACTCAAAAGGAAACTATTGGGTGTGTGATAAAGACAACGGAATCTATAAAATAACGCCTAATGGCGATGGGTACACCGTCATCAACATCTGTCATGACGAAAAAGATCCATGGTCACTTAGTGCAAACAGTGCCTATATGGCCATCGAAGACCATGAAGGAAACATCTGGGTAGCCACTTATGGAGGTGGTATTAACATCCTGAAGACCAACAAGGCTGGCAAGTACATTGCCCTCCATTCTAAAAACGCCTTAAAACGGTATCCGACAGATACTCACCAAAAAGTCAGAACCATTGCCGTTGCCAAAGACGGAAAGATATGGGCAGGAACTACAGACGGTATTCTCATTATGTCGTATCACAACAACAGGGTATCTGTTGAGCCAATGAGAGAGACTGATGACTTGGAAAAAGGCCTGATGAGTAACGACATCATCTGTCTGGCATGTGACAAGACTGGTTCCATGTGGGTGGGAACAAACAGTGGCGGTTTGAGTCACACCATAGAACAAGATGTTAATGGAGCATGGATTTTTGAGAATTTTGGCATCAAAGAGGGATTACCCTCAGAAGAGATTCGCAGTATTACATTTGACGAAAAAGGCAATGCATGGATTGCCACTGACCATATCCTTTGCTCTTTTGATATAAAGAAAAAAATATTCACAGCCTTCTCACAACTTGATGGTGTAGATGACACACAATGCTCTGAGGGTGCTGCCATCTTAGCAGGGAATGGGTTGATTCTATTTGGTACACTAAATGGCTATTATACGGTGGACCGTACTAAACTGACAACAAAGAAAGGTTCTCTCCTCAAGCTTAAGATTACTGATTTCTTTCTTAACGGAGAGATACAAAGTCCGCGACTGAACAACACCTATAACTACTACGTACCAGAAAGTAAACAGGTAGCCATTCCAACACATGATGCCACCTTTGCCTTTAGATTTGCCGCACTGAACTATCAATTGCAGCACCGAGTCCATTACCAATATATATTGGAAGGATATGACGAGGACTGGCAAAATGCAGACAAGACCCGCATGGCAAGTTATACGGATATTCCGGCAGGTGAGTACACTTTCAAGGTAAAAGCCTTCCTCTTGGAGTCACCCGATAATTACGACATGCGAACTATCGTAGTCATTGTTCCACACAATCCCCTATTCTCTCCTCTCGCCTGGTTTATTTATTTGGTACTGATTGCTCTGGCATCGGCCATTGGTTTCTATTTCTATAGGAAAAAAGAAAAGGCGAAAGAGAATCAAGATGATGTTATTTCCCTCGAAAATGATGACACAGAAGAGACTGAAATCCCCAAAAATGAAGATTCTACAGTTGATGAATATGAAATAATTGAAGATTAATGCAGCAATATCAATTATTTTTCGTATCTTTGCAACAAGAAAAGACAATGGGTCGTATCGATTCGATAGGGATACTCATCAAATTACACTGAAAACTGAGTCAGCAACTCTTACCAATGGCGGGCCACATCTTCATAGAAGAAGCTGAAAAGTCGGTGGATTACAAAGGAAGAGAGCACTCTAATCTTATAACAAAGGAGTTTTCATCACATCCTCGGTACGACCCTCTTTTTATCATAAATACATAGAGACATGTTTTCTGGAATTATAGAAGAATTTGCCACCGTTGTAGCCATCAAGAAAGACAGGGAGAATATTGATTTTACCCTGCATTGCTCATTCGTTGATGAACTGGGTATTGACCAAAGCGTGGCACATAATGGAGTATGCCTGACGGTAGTTCGTATCAAAGATGACACCTATACCGTCACCGCCATGAAAGAAACTTTAGACCGATCAAACCTCGGACTACTGCAAGTGGGTGATAAAGTTAACGTGGAGCGCTCTATGTTGATGAACGGACGACTGGACGGACATATTGTCCAAGGACATGTGGATGAGACTGCTTGTTGTATCGCTAAGGAAGATGCCAATGGCTCCACTTATTTCACTTTTGAATACAAGGAAAACAAAGAGAAGGCACTGAATGGATACTTTACTGTAGACAAAGGTTCTGTAACTGTCAATGGAGTTTCACTGACTGTATGTAATCCGACAGCTAACACTTTTACTGTTGCTATAATCCCCTATACTTTCGAACACACCAATTTCTGTGACATTCAGATAGGAACGGTTGTCAATTTGGAATTTGACATTATTGGAAAATATATCGCCCGACTACAACAACTCAGATAAATTAATACCTCATTATTATATATATTAAGGTGTCAATGAGGTCTTCAATATCAAGAAAAGTTCTTTTTTCAAAAAAAAGTGCCAATAAATTTTCGTTTCCCACTGAAAATCAGTATCTTTGCAGTCCGAAAATAAAACATTAATACATTTGTAACCAATTATAGAGAATAATAGTAAGATGACAAAAGCAGACATTATCAATAAGATTGTTGAAGACACTGGTCTTGCCAAGAAAGACGTTGCCGCTACTGTAGAGGCTTTTATGGAAGAGATTCGTCGTAGCATGGCTGAGCAAAAAGAAAATGTTTATTTACGTGGCTTTGGCACATTTACTGTAAAGCATCGTGCCCAAAAGACAGCTCGTAATATTTCGAAAAACACCACTTTGGTGATTGATGCTCATGACTTCCCCGCTTTCAAGCCAGCAAAGAGTTTTATTGAAAAAATGAAATAATTACAACATTTAATTTATACAGATTATGCCAAACGGAAAGAAAAAGAAGGGCCACAAGATGGCTACTCACAAGCGTAAGAAGAGACTACGCAAGAATCGTCACAAGAGCAAGTAAGTCTTGCTAAAGAGTAGAAATGAAAGGAGTGTACTAATGAATCTAAGATGAATTAGTACACCCTTTCCATTAAAAACAAATGAACTAAGAATGAATAGTGAAGTTATCATTGACGTCCAACCGAAAGAGATTTCCATTGCCCTGCTTGAGGACAAAGATCTGGTAGAATACCAGAACGAGAAGCGGGAGGCATCTTTCTCGGTAGGTAACATCTATCTGGGTAAAGTCCGTAAACTGATGCCTGGACTAAATGCATGTTTTGTGGATGTGGGCTCTGAACGTGATGCCTTCTTACACTATCTTGACTTAGGAACTCAATTCAGCTCTTACGAAAAATATCTAAAACAGGTACAAAGTGACAGGAAAAGACTTTTCCCTATTTCTAAGGCAACCCGACTGCCTGACCTGCCCAAAGAAGGAAGTGTACAAACAACCCTCAAACAAGGTCAGGAGATTTTAGTACAAGTTGTCAAGGAACCGATCTCCACAAAAGGCCCCCGCCTGACTTGCGAACTTAGTTTCGCTGGCAGATACATGGTGTTAATGCCTTTCCAAGAGAAAGTTTCCGTCTCCTCGAAGATTAAGAAAGGCGAAGAGCGTACACGTCTGAAACAACTCGTACAAAGTATCAAGCCTAAGAACTTCGGTGTTATTGTCAGAACATCAGCCGAAGGTAAGCGTGTTGCTGAGCTTGATGCAGAATTGAAAGTACTGGTAAAACGTTGGGAAGATGCTATAACAAAAATACAAAAGGCTACCAACACACCAATATTGGCTTTTGAGGAAACAGGGAGAGCTGTAGCAATGTTACGCGACCTCTTTGATCCAACCTATGATGGTATCTATGTTAATGATGCGGACATTTTCCAGCAAGTAAAGGACTATGTCGGTCTCATTGCACCAGATAAAAAAGAGATTGTCAAGCAATATACAGGCACTGTACCCATCTTCGACAACTTCAATGTCACCAAACAATTAAAATCTTCGTTTGGACGGACCGTCAACTACAAGCGTGGCGCTTATCTGATTATCCAACATACAGAAGCGATGCATGTTGTAGATGTAAACAGTGGTAATCGCACCCGATCGGAAAACGGACAAGAAGCGAATGCCTTAGAGGTCAACCTAGGGGCTGCAGATGAATTGGCTCGTCAACTTCGTCTGCGAGACATGGGAGGCATCATTGTGGTCGACTTCATAGACATGAATCTGGCAGAGGACCGTCAGTTGCTATATGAACGGATGTGCAAGAACATGCAGAAAGACCGTGCCCGTCATAATATCCTACCACTAAGTAAGTTCGGACTGATGCAGATTACACGCCAAAGAGTACGTCCCGCTATGGATGTTAATGTCGAAGAGACCTGTCCGACTTGTTTTGGAAAAGGAAAAATCAAGTCATCCATTCTGTTTACAGACCAATTAGAGAGCAAAATTGACCGCATGGTTAACAAGATAGGCATCAAGAGTTTCTCACTCCATGTTCATCCTTATGTCGCAGCCTATATCAACCAAGGTGTTGTTTCCCTGAAACGACGCTGGCAAATGAAATACGGTTGGGGTATAAAGATTATCCCTTCTCAAAAACTGGCATTCCTGCAATATGAATTCTATGATAAGAACCGCCAGTATATTGATATGCAAGAAGAAATAGAATCTAACGAATAGACCGAAACGTCATTAAGCCATGATTACATTAAAAGTTCTATTCTGGTTTTGTCTGATTCTCGTGTTCTACACGTATATTGGATATGGTATTCTTTTATGGATATTGGTTTGTATCAAACAGATAGTATGGGGGAAGCCGCAGAAAAGACAATTGCCGCCTGACGACGGATTACCAGACGTAACACTAATGATTTGTGCCTACAACGAGCAGGATATCGTGGATGCAAAAATGGAAAACACCCATCAAATCACATATCCTAAACTACATGTTGTCTGGGTAACTGATGGTTCTAATGACGCGACAAATGACTATCTAGCCAAATATTCCGATGTTCAGGTAATTTTCTCACCTGAACGTCGGGGTAAAACAGCAGCCCTAAACCATGGATTAGGGCTGGTAAAAGATGAGATAGTGGTGATGACGGATGCTAATACAATGCTAAATCCAGAGTCTATTCAGGAGATAGTTCGTTGCTTTATGGATCCACAAGTGGCATGTGTGGCAGGTGAGAAACGAGTTGCCGCCCGTCATGAAGGACAAGCTGCCGCTGAGGGAGAAGGTCTCTACTGGAAATATGAGAGTACATTAAAACGGCTGGATGGAGAACTCTACTCTGCAATGGGTGCCGCCGGAGAGCTTTGTGCCATCCGCAGGTCACTTTACGAACCTATGCCCGAGAATGCCCTTTTGGACGATTTCGTTATGTCACTCCGTATGGTTGATAAAGGTTATAAAATTGCTTACACTTCAGATGCTTATGCCATGGAGTATGGTTCTGCCGACTTGACAGAAGAATCAAAACGGAAACGCCGTATTGCAGCAGGTGGACTGCAAAGTATCTGGTGGTTGAAAGACATGATGAATCCTTTCCACCAACCTTTGGTAGCCTTCCAGTTTATCTCCCATCGTGTCTTACGATGGAGCATCACCCCTATTGCTTTGTTTTTGCTGATACCTTTAAACGTGCTTTTAGTTTTTTTTAAGGCAGGATCCCTCTATAATTGGATATGGTTATTACAGATTCTATTCTATGTTGTAGCCTTTTTAGGCTATTTCTTGGAAAAAAAAGGCAAAAAGAATAAAATACTTTATGTTCCCTACTATTTCATTTTTATGAATCTAAATGTGTTCCGTGGAATGGTATACTTGAAAAACCATCAAAGCAATGGAGCATGGGAAAAAGCAAAAAGAGGATAAAAAATTCTCTATTCTTTTTGTATTTAAACAAAAATTATTTATCTTTGCAAGGCAATATTTTTGTTAAAATGATAAATCAAGACGAACGAGAGTTACTCTTGCAGAAGATTGCAGAAGCCAATGCCAGAGCAGATGCGACAAACGAGAAATTGTTTGTTGCCAATAAGAAGTTGGCAGAATACGAAGAGAAGGCGCATGATGCTGAGAAAGCCAGCAAGATGAAGTCCCTCTTTCTTGCCAATATGAGTCATGAAATACGCACCCCTCTTAATGCTATAGAAGGTTTCTCCAGAGTTATGTGTGAAACAGATTCCCAGGAAGAACGCACAAAATACATGGAGATTATCGAAAGCAACAATGCCCGCCTACTAACACTGATTGATGAGATTCTTGATTTATCTAGAGTCGAGTCTGGTGAGATTGTTGTCAAGAAATCAATGACAGACTTGAATGAATTATGTCATAGTCTGAAAAACACCTTCAAGTTTAGATGTCCTGAAACAGTACAGATGATATGGAATAGACCTAATATGACTGTCACCCTGAATACGGATGCCAACAGAATCATGCAGGTCTTCTCCAATCTTATTAGTAATGCGTTGAAGCACACGTCCAAAGGAAGTATCACTTATGGCTATCGCATGGTGAATGACGGACAGGAAGTTGAGTTTTATGTATCAGATACGGGATCAGGTATTGCACCAGAAGATATCAATGATATTTTCAAAACATATGTTTCTAAAGATGCGGAAACCATGCAAAACGGTTATGGTCTCGGACTTCCACTCAGTAAGATTATTGTAGAAAAACTTGGAGGAAGCCTTGAGGTATCTTCAAAACTGGGAGAAGGATCCACTTTCAGATTCAAACTTCCGTTTGAAGGTACTATCGGGGGGTGTACTAAGAACACACGTATTACAACTAATTCACGGACCATCCGTGTCAGTACCAGAACTGACGTACAGAATGCTCCTTTAATCCTTGTCGCTGAGGATGAGGATAATAACTATGAACTGGTTAAGGTTGTACTGGCAAAACGATACCGGTTACTTCGTGCCCATAATGGTATTGAAGCGGTAACGATTTGTGAAGACGAGCATCCTGAGCTGGTTTTGATGGATATCCGTATGCCAGACATGAACGGACTTGATGCAACCCGTATCATAAAAGAGGTTAATCACGATATTCCAGTCATTGCCTTAAGCGCCTATGCATTCGACGAGAATATCAGGGAGGCACGTGAGGCTGGTTGTGATGAATTCATGGCAAAGCCCTTCCGTGTTGAGGATTTGCTTGACACGATTCAGAAATATTTGAAAAAATAAGATTTATGGGAAAACTTGCTGTCTATAAGTATGTGGCGATGATGTTCCTCGTGCTACAACTGATAGTTTCCGCTTATACCTTTTTAGGTTTGTATGGAGGTGATGTAAATCCTGCAGGCAATATGGCACGTGCCATGGTTGTATATATCCTCCCAGTATTAATCATTGCCAATTTTCTTCTATTGTTCTATTGGCTCATACGTAGACGTTGGTATATTGCTATCATCCCATTGGCAACTATCCTATGCTGTATTCCCTATATGGGAACACTCGTCCAGTTTCGCTCTGTAGACCAAAAGGATGCAGATGCCCAGAAAGGACTGAAGATAGCAACCTATAACGTGGCACGATTCAACAGAGAAACCTCTGGATTTCTGGCACAAGATATTCTGGCAGAGATGCGCAGACAGAAAGTGGATATCTTCTGTGTTCAAGAGTATATGGAAACTAGCGGAGATATCAAGAACACTAACTTATATAAAGAATATTTTCCGTATATGGCCATGGCCGGAAGAGATGTTGTCACCTTCAGTCGTTACCCCATTAAACAAAGTAAGCCTTTCCTCTTTGAAGATTCCGGACAGGCTGGTATGTGGGCTGATATTGATGTCAACGGACAGATTCTCCGTGTCTTTAATGTCCACCTAGAGACTACAGGAATCAATACCACGATGCACAGGGCTGGAAAATTGGAGGCACAGGGATTTGACGTTAAAAAGAACCGGGTATTAGAGGCTATCTATGGTAACTATTCTCTAGGAATGATGTTCCGTGCTGCACAGGCAAATATCATTGCCAACGAGCAACGTTCCTCAGAAAAACCATGTATTATCTGTGGCGACTTCAACGATGTCCCCTATTCATATGTTTATAAGACCATGTTGGGCGATTTAGTTGACGGATTTAAAGAATGTGGAACTGGTGGATGGATGGGAACATATAGAGGAAAAAAGAACGTACGTATCGACTATATTTTCCATGACAAGTCGTTGGAGGGAGTCACCTACTATAAAACAGACTTGACCTACTCCGACCACTATCCGGTATTTATGAAAATAGCACTGAAAGACTAACAAAAAGTCCCAACTTGTTAGTTGGGACTTTTTGTTTATACTATTTTGAATCTTACCCTGAAGGAATGCTCATGTTCGTCCCAGTTGGTACCAAGCATCTCAAAGCGTCCTATTTGACTCGTTGAACGTACGTGCTTACCAATACAGGGACATACATCATAGTCACCGATGCGTACCAGACGGATAGTCTCTGAGGCATCATCAGGAAGACGGTCTGTAGAGACTTCTTCGGGAAGGTCATCACGTGTGACAAACTCGAAGGTTACAGGCAGGTCCTCCTCTATCAGCTCATTCATGCAACGCTCTATCTCCCTCTCCTCCTGACGTGTGGGCTTATGGTCCACATAGAAACTCATCTTGCTCTTCTTCCGCTCGATGTGTGCATTATACGAACGTTCACACCCGAACAGGCGGATCATCGTCTGGTTCAGAAGATGCTCTGCCGTATGTGCAGGAGGATACTCCTCCTTGTTGTGACCATTCAGTATATAGTCTTCCATTTACACTTTCATCTTGAGGATAACAGCACCACGTGCATCCAACGACAGGCGCACCGCTCCGTCACGTTTCAATTCCAGCGTTTCCTTGTCCTTTGTTAATAAGTCGGTAGCCTCGTATGTTCCATCCTTTATTTTCAGGAAGTCAAAGGCATGTGCAGGGATGTTAAGATCAATAGCGACAGAATAGTCGTCAAAATTGACTGCCACCAACAGCAAATCACGACCTGCCTTCCGTAAGAACACATATTGACGCTCCAGTTGTCCGTTTACATACATCAGGTCGAAGAACACACCTTCCCTGACAACCTTCTCCTTACGGGCAATCTGCATCGTACGCTTATGGATATCAAAGAGTTGCTTCTCCTTTGCCGTGAGTTTCTTCTCTGCAGCACGACAGAGCGTGTCAATACTCCAATAGTCGAAAATGGTCGTACGACCGTCATTACCGCTGAATCCCTCCTTATCCATACCTTGCTCTCCGTATTCCTCACCAGCATAGAGCATAAACGGATTCTGCTGTATCAACAAAGAGGCTATCATGGCAGGAACACCCTTCACGGCATCAGCTACAAAGAAATCACTGGCGATACGTTGTTCGTCATGGTTCTCCAGAAAATAGAGCATGTGGTCGCGGATATCATCCGTCTGCTGCCACGCACCACTAATTGCCGATGCAGGAGCATGATGACAGATGACACTGCGCATGGTGTCGTACATCCCCACCTTGTCATACAGCCAGTCAAAGCCGGAGGCAATATAGTGACGGTATTCCTGAGGATTATATACCTCCCCTATGAACACGATGTCCTTGTATTTCTTCTTGACAATTGTCGTGGCATAAGCCCAAAAGTCGGCAGGCACCATCTCTGCCATGTCACAGCGGAAAGCGTCAATACCCTTCGAAGCCCAGAACAACAGGATGTCCGTCATCTTCTTCCATGTATCGGGAATAGGCTCGAAGTGTCCGATGCCGCCAGCATAGTAGTCGATACCATAGTTCAACTTCACCGTCTCATACCAGTCGTTCTTACCTGGCGCGTTATCGAAATGGTCGTTACCTGTTGCCTTGGCAGGCTCCTCTATGTATGGCTCTTCCTCTCCATGATAGAGGTCGAAGTATGGAACGAGACGCTGACCTGGACAGTAATAGAAGTTGTTGTTGATAGGATCGAAGCCACAATTTGGATTATCTTCCTCGCCTAAGTCCTTCACGCCTTGCGGTTTACAGACAGAATGATACTGGCGCGCCACATGATTCGGCACGAAGTCGATAATCATCTTCAGACCTGCCTCATGGGTACGCTCCACCAGTTGTTCGAACTCCTGCATACGCTGATTGACATCCACCGCCAAGTCTGGATCTACGTCATAGTAGTCAGCAATGGCGTATGGAGAGCCTGCCTTTCCCTTCACGACGGCAGAATGCTGACGCGGAATACCATAGGCAGTATAGTCTGTCGTGGTAGCATGACGGATGATACCCGTATACCAGATATGACTCACGCCCATCTGGGCAATGTCCTTCAGCACCTCCGAAGAGAAGTCTGCCATCTTGCCGCAGCCGTTCTCCTCAATGGTACCGTTCTCTTGCCTCGTCGTGTTCCTGTTTCCGTAAAGACGGGTGAACACCTGATAGATGATGACCTTCTCCTTCAACTTTAAACTATCAACTATAAACTTTCAACTTTAACCTTCCTCAATACCATGTGCAGGCACTTCCTTATTGATCTTGGCGATCATGCCCTGTAGAGCCTTGCCGGGTCCGCACTCGGTGAAGTCGTCGGCACCGTCGGCAATCATATTCTGTACAATCTGAGTCCAGCGGACAGAACTTGTCAACTGAGCAATCAGGTTTGCCTTGATCTCTGCAGCATCGGTATGCGGCTTGGCATCCACGTTCTGATAGACAGGACACTTCGGTGTGGCAAACTCAGTCTTCTCGATAGCTGCCTGCAACTCATCCTTGGCAGGTTGCATCAGTGGAGAGTGGAATGCGCCGCCCACCTTCAAAGGTAATGCGCGCTTGGCACCAGCTGCCTTCAACTGCTCACAAGCCTCGTTGATAGCATCGATATCGCCAGAGATCACGAGCTGACCAGGATTGTTATAGTTGGCAGGAACACAAACGCCCTTACCCATCTTGCTTACCTGGGCGCAGATCTCCTCGACTTTCTCGTCAGGTAGACCAATGATGGCAGCCATTGTGGAAGGTTGTGCCTCACAAGCCTTCTGCATCGCCATAGCACGGGCATACACCAGTTTCAAGCCATCCTCGAAACTCAAAGCACCGGCAGCCACTAAAGCAGAGAACTCACCCAACGAGTGACCTGCTGTCATCTCTGGCTGAAACTTGTCACCCATGCAGATAGCAGAGATAACAGAGTGCAGGAATACGGCAGGCTGCGTCACCTTCGTCTGCTTCAGGTCCTCGTCAGTACCCTCAAACATAATGTCCGTGATGCGATAGCCGAGAATATCGTTCGCTTTCTCAAAAAGTTCCTTTGCTGTTGCGTTGTTGTCGTAGAGGTCCTTACCCATTCCTACGAACTGTGCTCCCTGTCCGGGAAATACAAATGCTTTCATTTCCTTATCTCTTTATAAATTAAAATACAATATTAATATTGGGTGCAAAGGTACGAATAAGTAAGTAAAATGCCAAATTTTGAGGCAAACATTTGGTACTATCATAGATTTTTCCTATCTTTGCAAGATAGAATCTACTAAATAACCTTTTATATTATGTTATCACAACAAGACCTGAAACAACTCGCCCAGAAGGGCATTAGCGAGAAACAGATTGAGTATCAACTCGGACAGTTTAAGACGGGGTTCCCTTTCCTGAAATTGGAAGCCGCCGCTAGTATCGGACACGGCATCATCGCTCCTGCGGAGACAGACCGCAAAAAGTATGTAGATGCCTGGCAACAGTATAAGGCAGAGGGCAAGCGCGTCGTGAAGTTCGTACCTGCATCAGGTGCTGCCAGTCGTATGTTCAAGGACATGTTTGCCTTTGTGGATGCCGACTATGACGTACCTACCACAGACTTCGAGAAGAAGTATTTCGACAATATCGGGAAGTTCGCCTTCTATGACGAGCTGGATGCTGTCTGTCAGAAAAATGAGGGAAAGGGCATCAAAGAGCTTATTGCTGCTGGCAACTACAAGGCTGTGGCTGCTAACATGCTAAAGGCAGAGGGACTGAACTACGGTCAGTTACCGAAGGGCTTACTGCTCTTCCACAATTATCCCGAAGGACCTCGCACGCCCATGGAGGAACATCTCGTAGAAGGAGCACTCTATGCTGCTTCCAATGGTGAGGCACACGTACACTTCACCGTCTCCCATGAGCACATGGAACTCTTCAAAGCAAAGGTGGCACAGAAAGCTGACAGCTATGCTAAGAAGTATGGTATCAAATATGACATTACCTTCTCGGAGCAGAAACCGTCTACCGACACCATCGCTGCCAATCCTGACGGCACACCATTCCGCAACAGCGACGGCTCCTTACTGTTCCGTCCTGGCGGACATGGTGCACTGATAGAGAACCTCAACGAGATAGTCGCCGATGTCATCTTCGTGAAGAATATTGACAATGTCGTTCCTGACCGTCTAAAACCTGAGACGGTAGAGTGGAAGCAGATCATCGCCGGCGTCCTCGTCACCCTGCAGCAGAAAGCTTTCGACTACCTGCGTCTGTTAGATACTGGCAAGTACACCCATGAGCAGATAGAGGAGATCATCCGCTTCGTACAACAAAACCTCTGCTGCCGCAAGGCGGACATCAAAGAGTTAGAGGATGCTGAACTGGTCATCTACCTGCGTAATAAGCTGAACCGTCCGATGCGTGTCTGCGGCGTGGTGAAGAATGTCGGAGAGCCTGGTGGAGGCCCATTCCTCACCTATAACCAGGACGGCACGGTATCGTTGCAGATTCTGGAGAGCTCACAGATCGACAAGTCGAACAAGGAGTATATGGAGATGTTCACCAAGGGTACCCACTTCAACCCCGTCGACCTCGTTTGCGCCGTGAAGGACTATAAGGGTAATGCCTTCGACCTGCCGAAGTATGTCGATCCGACGACGGGCTTTATTTCCCAGAAGTCAAAGAGCGGCAAGGAGTTGCAGGCACTGGAATTGCCAGGACTGTGGAATGGTGCCATGAGTAACTGGAACACTATCTTCGTAGAAGTGCCCCTCGGCACCTTCAATCCTGTGAAGACTGTCAACGACCTGTTGCGTGAACAACATCAGTAAGAATTGATAATTGAGAATTGATGAACACAAAGACTTTTCTGTCAATCGGAATGATGTCCGTTACAATGATGCTATCACTTAACTCCTGCCAGCAGAACTCTCCTGAGAATCCTCTGCTGGCAGAAAGTTCTCTGCCCTTCGGTGCTCCTGACTTCAGCAAGATTCAGACATCCGATTATCTACCTGCTTTCGAGACTGCTATCCAGGAGACTCGCGACAATATCCAGGCCATCGTAGACTGCAAGGAGCCTGCCACCTTCGAGAATACCATCCTGCCATTTGAGGACAGCGGACGTTCACTGGCCCGTGTCAGCAGCGTGTTCTTTGCACTCGTCGAGGCAGATAAGTCACCTGAACTGAGTGAGATAGAGAAAACGGTGCAGCCCTTGCTTACCAACCTGGGTAATGAGATATCGTTCAACAAGCCTTTATTCGAGCGCATCAAACAAGTGTATGACAAACAATACGACACACTGACGGGCGAAGACAAGAAACTGTTGGAAGAGATATACAAGGATTTCGTGCGCAATGGAGCCCTCCTATCTGACGATAAGATGGCACGTATGAAAGAGATCAATCTGCGTATCAGTGACCTCCAGCAACAGTGGGGCGACCTCTTGCAGGAGGCTACCAATGAAGCGATTGTCTGGGTGGACAAGAAGGAAGACCTTGCCGGACTCAGTGATGCGGATATCGCTCAGTGCAAAAAGGATGCGGAGAGTCGTGGAGGCAAGGCTCCCTATGCCATTGTCATCATGAACACCACCCAGCAGGCACCATTGGCAAGTCTCGATAACCGCAATCTTCGCAAGCGTGTCTACGAGGCTTCCATTCATCGTGCCGACGGCACCAATCCGAAGTTCAACACATTTGCCATCGTCAGCGAGATAGCCAAGTTACGTGCCGAACAGGCAGAGATCATGGGCTACCCTTGCTATGCCGCCTATTCGCTCG
>JAEEGL016657126.1_pt1 | contig 28484 bp, 31 predicted proteins | sample 9134231 | NCBI WGS metagenome assembly JAEEGL01 (sample SAMN16246548, study PRJNA631951) | gut metagenome | biome: gut microbiome; feature: rumen; material: fiber-attached | host: Bos | place: Iran: Karaj | collected 2018-10
AATATAGTTCTTACAAATGTTACGATATCTAAAATATGCGCTAATTTTGTTTGTGGCGATTTTTTCCATAATGTTCCTCTCTTTTTTGTGCTCAGGAAGCAATTTTAGAGTGCCAGGAATGTCACATGGTCCAATTAGTCTCGAGAAAGTTATAAACTACCACCTAAAGGATATATTAATTCTATCCGTCACTTTTGCCATAACTTTGCCATTCTTTATTTTTTCCATAGAAGACTATGAGAAAAAGAAGAAGTTATGTGATGACTACAGCAAGCCCAAGACAGGGAAAGATCCAATTCTTGACAAGATAATAGAAGATGCGCTTGAGGATGGGCGAAAAAAACGTATGGAGAAACACAAAGAGTATGGAGAGAATGAACCTGGCTGGCTGAAATCCTTGTGGAATAAGATTGCAAACAACAACATAGATTTAGACGCATAAACTATTATTGCGAAAATCTTCGCTACTAATATTTTCGCACTCAGCAGAGGTTTTAGAGGCTGTTTTTGAGGAGTGAAAAAAGCCGACCATCTGGCCGGCTTCTCTCGTACCTCCGAGGGGAATCGAACCCCTATCTAAAGTTTAGGAAACTTTAAGCACTAACTTGTAACTTATTGATATAAAATAAAATAGCCCGCCAATAGAATTGATGGGTAACAAACGAGTAACAAAAAATTACTTTTAATCTATTATAGCGGGCTATCTTGACTGCAAAGATACAATCTTTTACAGAGCGGTCAAACCTGTAACAGACTGCTTTTTTATAGGGTGGCTGCAAAACCGAAAATCAAGCCTCAGCGTTGTATTATTGGGCAAAGAATCTTAAAGCAAGTTCTTCAATCTCTTTTTGCCTGTCCGATTGGCTTGTGTCAACACTTATACGCTCACTAAAGCCCATATCGGCACACTGAGTTTTAAGATAAAAAATTATTGCTGTGGTGTCCCCTTGCTCTATCTTTTCAAAGAGTTTGCCTATAACATACAGTTTGGGAATAAATTTCAAATCCTCAACTCTCTGCTTAAAATCCTCATCGTTCTTTCTCCAGTAGCCGTATGTATCTGGGGATATTCCAATAGTCTTACAAGTTGCTTGAATATTGCCCCCACATTTAACGTATGATTCTAAAAACGCTCTCTTTTGCTGTGTTGCTTTCATTTTACTTTTTCCCATTTGATTTGATACTGCATTTATTAAGATTATACATTATACAAAAACATTAAGTTGTTACCAAAATTTGTCCCAATTTTAACCATTGCTATTATAACAAATCTCAAAAGTTACATTGCTCCTTAGCCGTGTTTTTTATCTTGGTTTCCAGTTCTTCAATATAACCCGCCCCCTCTCCTGTAGATAAGGCAAAATAACTGCATAACTCCTTTTTTAGACGGGTGTAATTTTTTCTATCCGAAAATACATTCTGCTCCTTAAGTTCATCTATAAACCGCATAATGTCTTCTTGGCGGTTGCTTGATTGTACCGCTCTGGCTAAAAATAAATCTCTTACACTTTTTACAGTGTGCTTGGTGTCCTGTGTTATCATCGTTAATTTGTTTGATTTTGATATGGATTCAAACTCAGTGAGCCACATTCTCACGGCTCTTTGGTACACTTCTTTACTGTAGAGGTCTTTACCTGTGAGCCTCTGCAACCCTAATTGCTCCACGGGGCGTTTTCTCAGCCTCATTTCATACCTAAGTAGGTTTTTACCCTCATACTCTGGCGGGATTGGCTGCCCGTCTTTAATCAGCTGTGAACCTTTATCATAAAAGGACAAATCCCGTCTTTGTGTCTTGTATAAAAGAGAGTTCTCACTTAGTTGCAAACGCTCAAAATACGGTTTCTCAACCATAGATGAATAATACAGCCTTGGAATATGCTCTGTAACAATAACGCTTGCTACATCTAACCTTGTAACCGACACATCTCCAAAGTCTAACCCTAAACGCCCGCTGAGGCTTTCTATTGCCTCCTGTACATTATTCTGGTTTGGTGTGTAGATGTTTGAGTTAAAATAGTACTTTGATAAACTGCCTTGTAGGCTCAACGCTCTGTTATTGAATACTACAACTCTCATACTCCCACAAAATCCAGCAAATAACACTTTGTCCCCGCTCTCACTGAATCCGTCTAAACCTTGGTATATGTTCCGAGCCGTTACCTCATCAATCTGAGGGCTATAAAACCTCACTGTGTCAAACATAACCGTTACCATTTTTTGGTAATCCCCAATTACCTAATATTGGTAAACAGGTTTAGCCGTATTTCTAAAAAATTCCAAAGCCTCATTAAATGCACCATTAGCAAAGGCAACTGCATAACTTTCTATAGTGTATTTGCCATTATTGATAACAAGTATTTCTATAGTACTCCAATCCTCAGCAATAACGAATAAGAATCCGTCTCCCCTGTAGTCATAGAACGGGTTGGAAACTTTCTTTTGGCTGTATGTTTGTGACGGGTTGGGGAATCCATAACCCAATAAACAACCGCTAACGGGCGTTTGAGTTACCATATAGATACTTGAAAAATTTAGACTGCCCTTTGCCTGTAGGTATGTTTCTGCTTTGTGTATGTGGCTGTTAATAACTCCCTCTGTACCATTAAGAAAAAAGCAAGTTTGCCCGCTCTTACTGTTTTTCAAACAATCCATTGGCGGATAGTAGCCCTCCATACTAATAAGGTCAAAACGTGGTTTTTTAGCCCCTATTTTGATGTTGTGCTTTGCCTTTACATCATCTGGCAGTTGTTCCAGTCTTAGGTACGCTTTAAACATTTGGTGGCTCATAGTGCACCCCCTTTCCTGTTTTGCTCACAATATAGTATGGCTTTGGATTCTGCCTCTGCCATTGTCATAACTCTGTGAGCGCAAAGCCAGTTTTCAATTTCCTTTTTACGGAAAAATGTGAGTTTTCCACCCTCATTTTTGTAGTAGGGGATTCTCTTTGCCCATACAAGTTTGTAAATATGGCTTTTACTCAGCCCTGTTAACAGTGCTAAATCATCAACGTTTAGCACCTCTTTGTTTTGCATAACTGCCAGTTGTTTCAATTCCTCCAGTTTCTGGAAAATTTGTTCTTCCATAATTTAAAATTATTTTAATTATGGGGCTGTTATAGGCGCAAAACTATCCCCGCCCCCTCATCGGGTGCAAACCTCAAAACGGTTTTGCGCTTACCGTTTGTATTGGCTTGCACTGCAAAGGTGCAGAATAAAAAAAAGCAAGACAACCCCCTATAGGGGCTGTTAAAACGTTGTTAATCAGTGAAATATTTTTATATATTTTGTAGTATGGAATCTAACACCTTGTGCCCTCTGGGCTTGTTGAGGCTGTTATTTTTTATGGCGTTCTTCATTTGCTCAAAGTCATACGGATAGCCAAACACATAGAGGTAAACATTCCATTTATATTTAATATTCCATTGAGGCTTAAGAATGTCATTTAACTTTTCTGTTAGGTAGTAAAAAAGTGCTGCCTTTCCGTTCCACTTATAATAACCATAAAAAGGGGGATTGCAAACCCCGCCAACCCTTTCAACAAAACGTTCTTCTGTTTTTTCTAAGCGGCTGCATCTGTCCGCTATCTTATCAAGATATGCAAACAGGTTGCCAAACTTTTCTGGAGAACCCTCAAAAAAGCGTGCTATCTGCCCTGTGTCGTGTTTTTTTTCGTGCTTTAGATAAAGCTCTATTTCAGTGGTTGAAAGTTGCCAAATAGGCTTATATTTAATTTCTTCAAACCGTGCTTTTTCATCGGCTTGTTTATTTGTGCTTTTCATTGTCAAAGATTAAAGGTTATTTAACAGGTTTACCGCTGAGGCTTTTTTCTCATCAACTATTTTTGCGTATATCTGGGTGGTCTTAACCTCAGTGTGCCCCATTAGTTTGCTTGTAGTGTAGAGGTCTGCACCCATTGTTAGTAACAGGGTGGCAAATGTATGTCTTGCAGTGTGGAAAGTAATTTTTTTATCTATACCCGCTGAGGCTGCCCACTTTTTAAGTATCTTATCAATATTGGAAATATTAGGCAGACGATTAAACACTAAATCGCTGCTCTCTCTGTCTGGCAGTAACGTTGAGGCTTTCTCATTCAAAGGCAGATATAACGGTTTTTTCGTTTTCTTTTGCGTTATAGCGAGCCTCAGCCCCTGGGCGGTGTTTTCCACGTCTGCCCACCTTAAACGCTGTACATCGCTTATTCTAAGCCCACAAAAACAACTAAATAGGTAGGCTTGTTTCACATACGGGTTTTTGCACTCTGTAGCCTCCAGTTTTTTAAGTTCCTCAGCGGTTAAATATACTCTCTGGCTCTCTGGTTTCTGTGGAATCTCATTAGAGGCTAACAGGTTTAGAGGGTTGGCGGTAATATAGTTTTTCCTAACTGCATAATTCAAAGCACTGCTAAGCACTGAGAGGTAGTTTTTAGCGGTGTAGTTTGTAAGTGTTCTGCCTTGCTCTGTCCTGTAGGTGTGGCAAAGGTAGTAGATAAAGCCTCTGCAAAAATCTGGAGTTACTTGTTCAAGCGTAAAACCCTCATCGGTGTACTCCTTTAGGCGGTCTATAGCGTTTCTGCATTGCCTAACCCATTGTTTCTGTAGTTTCTCTTGCTCATCGTAGAAAAGGCTCATAAAATCAAGAAACAGCATTTTACCGCCCTTTCTATTAGATTTGCCCACTTTGCCGTTGGCGAGGTCTATAGTTCTCTGTGCCTTAATCTGGTTGGCAATATTGGCGGTCTGCCTGTTTTGCTCCTTATCAATAAGCGAATGTTCTGGTACTAAGTAGAGTTTTAGAAACTCATAATACCGTTTGCCGTTGGAGTAGATGTCAAGATAAAAACTCTTGTTTCCATTAGCAAGATTTTTGAGCCTCAGCCTAACAGGCTCTTTTGCCCCCTTGGGGATTACAATTTTTGCCATTGTTACTTATAATGTTTGTTACCACTACAAAGATAGTAAATTTTACATTCACGGGTAACAAACGAGTAACAAAAATAACGAAAAGTAACAAAAAACAAAGGAAAACAAATGTATTTTTTAACACTTGCTTTCCCCTTAAATTGTGGCTTAAATTATTGATTTATAGCCGATTATTTTTTGTACCTCCGAGGGGAATCGAACCCCTATCTAAAGTTTAGGAAACTTCTATTCTATCCGTTGAACTACAGAGGCGTATGTTGTTTCTAAATTAACTATTTCGTCAGGCTCTCCGCACTACTCTTATCATTGGTTTCAAGCAGTGAGGCGTAGCGGTAGAGGCTTGAGAGCGGTGTCTTCCACCCTTGCCAGCGTCCGCTGTCAGAGATGGCGCAGTTGCTTATGGCGCAGCATAGCTGGCCTTCAACGGCCTTCACTCTGTCAATTAAAGGTTTCAGCAGAGTTGCCATATCGTTAGGTTTCACACCCATCTCCCTTAGGGTGCGGTCACTGAACACCAGGTTGTGAATTCTCAGACGTGTCTTACTCTCATGTTTTATGTCATAGAAGCGGAACGGGGTGCATGTGCCGGCTCTAAAGCCAACCGCATCATAGTAACCCATTGAATAGTCCTCTTCTATACCTATTTTAAGCAAACTCTCATAACTGGCAGGAACCTCAAACTTGAGCTGGTGGAAGAGATTTGAAGATACATGGTTCTTGACTATGTCATTCTCCAGTTTCTTAAGCTCCTCAGCCATCTGCTTTGTATTTGTGCCGGAGCCGTATGACGGGTGCAGACCTGTAACATACATACGGCGTAGAGATTTGCTGAGTGACCAGAATAGTGAGTATTTGTTCCTGCAGTCTTTCTTGCCTTTTTTAACCATGACAAAGAAAGACGGTGTGAGGTCTACATCATTATGAAAGGCGGAAATCTCCTTCATATTGCTATATGGGTCCTTCTCTATATAGAACATTACCTTAAGCTGCTTCTTCAGGTTCTTGAAATCTCCTCTGAAGAACTTGCTTATAAGTTTGCCAATGTTTGTGAGTATGGAGCAGTGGCGGTACTTGTAATAGTTGTCAATCACCACTGATGAGTGTACACGGTAACCAATCTTGACCATCGGGGTGCAGCGGAATTTCTTTACAATCATCTTCTCCAGCCTGTACGCCCACTCATCAACCACAGGACGGTCAAGGAATCCGTTCTTGTATGCCAGGCTGTTCTCTTTCTTGTAACGCCCCTCCTTATCAACAGGAGCTCCGTACTCCTCATAACGGCTTAGCAGGTAGAACGACGCTGAAAAGATGTCAAAGGGCACATCGTAGGAGCCGTAGCCTGTCTGAAAGAATATTCTGGTGCCCTCCCAGTCACTCACCGCTATCTCCTGACTGCGTATGTCAGACTGGAACAGCAGGCCGTGAGGACAGATGTTAATTGCTTTGGGCAGCGTGGTTGTGCGTGAGTAGCATATAAGCGGCTCTTTGCACTGCTTTGCCTTCTCAAGGTCACGTAAAAAGATAACATCCTCCCTAAGTATACGCTTGAATATGTGCTCAGCTATATACTTAAAGCGTCTTGTGTACTTTTCCGTGTAAATGTAAATTGTCATCTGATACTGTTTTCAAAACAAGATACCTTCTTCTGCAAAACTCAGGTAGTCATTACCGGCTACTATAATATGGTCAAGCACCCTTATTGATAAGGCGTGCGCACCTTCTATTATCTGATGTGTGAGCTCCATATCATGCTTGCTGGGAGTCTTGCTCCCGCTTGGGTGGTTGTGGCAGAGCACAATCCCGGTGGCTAAATGCTGCAGCGCCTCCCTGAATATAATCTTAGGGTCAGCTACTGTCTGATGAACCCCGCCTTGTGAAATTCTCAGTTTGGCAAGACAGTGGTTTGCATTGTTTAGCAGCAATATCCAGAACTCTTCATGCGGCAGGTCTGCAAGCATGGGGACAAAGGCCTCAGCCAGCTGAGTGCTTTTGCTGAACTGTGCTCTCACGGGCACATCCTCTATGCGGCGTCTTCTGCCTATTTCAAATGCGGACATAATAGTAACCGCCTTAGCCTTTCCCACACCTTTTATATTGCAGAGATCCTTGTAACCCATTCTACTTAGGTTAGAGAGTTTGTTCCCTGCGGCGCTTAAAATACTCCTGGCAAGCTCCACTGCGTTTTGCGTCTGACTGCCTGTACCTATTAGAATTGCAAGCAATTCAGCATCTGTCAGCGTGCCTATGCCGTTCAGAAGGCTTTTCTCTCTCGGGCGGTCATCTTCTTTCCAATCTTTAATGCCCGCGTTACTTGATTGATTGCACTTTTCGGGTGCAAAGATACTAAATTTATCCATAAATTGTCAAAAAAATTTGTGTGGTTAAAAAATATGCACTATTTTTGCACTCTCAAAAAAATGGCATGGCCCATTCGTCTATCGGTTAGGACGTAAGATTTTCATTCTTGAAAGAGCAGTTCGATTCTGCTATGGGCTACGAATAACAAAAAACAAAAGAAAATGGCGAATCACAAATCGTCTGAGAAGAGAATCAGACAAACTGAAACAAGAAGACTGCATAACCGTTATTATGCAAAGACTACACGTAACGCCGTTAGAGACTTGCGTGCAGCCCGTAAGAAAGAGGAGGCTGAGGCTATGCTTCCTAAAGTATCTGCAATGCTTGACAAACTTGCCAAGATTAACGTTATCCACGCTAATAAGGCAAGCAACCTTAAGTCTAAGCTTGCTCTTCATGTTAACAAGATGAAGTAAGAACTGATACATTACTCTTAATTTAGTCCGCTCTCAGGTTACTGAGGGCGGATTTTTTATTTCACAGATATTACAAACGGCACTTTCTTACGCAGAATGACACTCTCGCTTGTATACGCCTCAAAAAACACGGCGTAGATGCCGGGAGGCATCAGAATGTTGCGGTCAGATTTGCCATCCCATGTGAGCAGCCCGCTTTGTGGCAGTGTGACATTGTGTGCAAGGCGCTTTACAAGCACCCCGTCCACACTGAATATGTAAACATTTACAGTGGCGCTCTCCGGCAGGTTGTAGCAGATGTACGCCAGCTGGTTGTCTGCACCGCCGTCAGGGGTGAAGAGCTCTGAGCGCAGCCATACACTGCCGCTGGGGTGGTCATCGTAGTCAAACCTCATTCCGTTGCTACTGAAATCCCATAGGGAGAAGGCGTGGCTGCGGGTGGAGGTGTACTTGAAAAGGAAGCCGCAGTAGGATGTGCGGTCAAATGTATTCTCCTGAATATTAATCTCTAAGGTGGAGTCCGCCTCCTCTTCAATGCGCGAGTACACCTGCCAGTCACCACTCTCTGAGCGCAATACTGATATGGTGAATGTACAGGGCTCCGATATGCGGTTCTTATCCCCCTGCGCCATCACCTGGCTATCTGCTCCGCTTTGGCGGCATAGCGCTATGTTCTTGTTTGTGTGGCCTATGCGTATGAAGTAGCCGCTCAGCTCTCCTGAAAGGTTCTCTGAGTCTGACATAAGGTACCATTTGGCGTAGTTTGATGATGAGGGGGCGTAGTCAAAGCGGAAGGTACATCGCCAATAGGCGTTGAAAACCACGCTTGAAGAGTCTGAAATGTACGCCTCCGCGGTCTCAGCCGGAGCGGCCAGGCTTATAGTGTCTGAAACTATGCTGAACTTCTCCACATCGCCGTGCCAGGCGAGGGCGTGAACAGTTGTGAAAATAAATAGGATTACTGCCTGTATATGTCTCATTTATAAAAAATTGAGGCAGAACAGACCGTCATAAGGGAGTGCGTGAGCACAAAGATATGCAAAGTTTTGCATAGTGCCAAAAAAGTTGTAATTTTGTGGGGTTAAATAATAACGTATTTATATATTATGAATGTAGCAATTGTGGGCGCCAGTGGTGCTGTAGGGCAGGAGTTTCTCAAGGTCCTTGCCCAAAGAAATTTTCCTATTGATAACCTTATGTTGTTCGGTTCTTCAAGAAGCGCCGGCACAGAGTATGAGTTTAAGGGTAAGAAATATACAGTGAAAGAGCTTAAGCACGGCGATGATTTCAAAGGTGTTGACATAGCCTTTACATCGGCGGGAGCTGGTATATCTAAAGAGTTTGAGAAGGATATAACCAAGTTTGGCGCAGTTATGATAGACAATTCAAGCGCGTTCCGTATGGATGCTGACGTGCCTCTAGTGGTTCCTGAGGTTAACGCCCCCGATGCCAAGATTCGTCCGCGCGGTGTCATTGCAAACCCTAACTGCACCACAATCCAGATGGTTGTGGCTCTTAAGGCTATTGAGGATCTCTCACACATAAAGAAGGTTCACGTATCCACATATCAGGCCGCATCAGGTGCAGGTGCAGCAGCCATGGCTGAGCTTGAGCTCCAGTATCGTCAGGTGCTGAACAATGAGCCTGCAACAGTGAACAAGTTTGCTTATCAGCTGGCTTATAATGTAATACCTCACATCGACGTATTCACAGAGAACGGATACACCAAGGAGGAGATGAAGATGTACAATGAGACCCGCAAGATAATGCACTCTGATGTTCAGGTGAGCGCCACATGCGTACGCGTGCCTTCTCTTAGAGCTCACTCAGAGTCAGTATGGGTAGAGACAGAGCGTCCTATCTCAGTGGATGAGGCTCGTGAGGCGTTCAGCAAGGCTGAGGGCGTGGTTCTTCAGGACAATCCTGCAGAGAAGCTCTATCCTATGCCACTCTTCCTTTCTGGCAAGGACGAGGTGTTTGTAGGCCGTATACGTAAGGACTTGTCAAACGCTAATGGTCTCACATTCTGGTGCGTAGGTGACCAGATACGCAAGGGTGCCGCACTTAACGCAGTGCAGATAGCAGAGTACCTTGTAAAAGAGGGCGATATTAAGAAATAATTAAAATAAGGAGATACAGCTATGGGTAAAAAAGCATTATTGATGATTCTTGACGGCTGGGGTATTGGTAACCACTCCCACGCCGATGTTATTTATAACACACCAACTCCTTACTGGGACTATCTGAACCGCACATATCCAAACTCACAGCTGCAGGCTTCTGGTGAGAATGTAGGTCTTCCAGACGGCCAGATGGGCAACTCTGAGGTGGGTCACCTTAACATTGGTGCCGGACGCGTTGTATATCAGGACCTTGTAAAGATTAACAAGGCTTGTGCAGATGGCTCAATACTTAAAAACAAAGAGGTGGTTTCTGCCTTCACATACGCCAAGGAGAATGGCAAGAACATTCACTTCATGGGTCTTACCTCTGACGGCGGAGTTCACAGCTCACTTGACCATCTTTTCAAGCTCTGTGACATTGCCAAGGAGTATGGCATAGATAATGCTTTCATCCACTGCTTCATGGATGGTCGTGACACAGACCCTAAGAGCGGCAAGGGCTTTATAGAGGCTCTTGAGGCTCATGCCCAGAAGAGCGCAGGCAAGATAGCCTCAATAGTAGGCCGCTACTACGCTATGGACCGTGACAAACGCTGGGAGCGTGTTAAAGAGGCATATGACCTTATAGTAAACGGCAAGGGAGCTGAGTTTACAGACATGGCCCAGGCTATGCAGGCATCATACGATGCAGGCGTTACAGATGAGTTTGTAAAGCCTATCGTGAACAAGAGCTTTGACGGTCGCATAAAAGAGGGCGATGTGGTTATATTCTTCAACTACCGCAATGACCGCGCCAAGGAACTTACCATAGTTCTCACCCAGAAGGATATGCCAGAGGCTGGAATGCAGACCATTCCAAACCTGCAGTACTACTGCATGACACCGTATGACGCATCATTCACCGGTGTTCACATCCTCTTTGACAAGGAGAACGTAACCAACACCCTTGGAGAGTACCTCTCTTCAAAAGGCCTGAAGCAGCTGCACATTGCTGAGACAGAGAAGTATGCACACGTGACCTTCTTCTTTAACGGAGGCCGTGAGACCCCGTACGATGGTGAGGACCGCATACTTGTAAACTCACCAAAGGTTGCCACATACGATTTGCAGCCTGAGATGAGCGCATTCAGCGTGTGTGCGAAGCTTGTAGAGGCCATACGTGAAGACAAATATGACTTTATAGTTGTTAACTTTGCCAACGGCGATATGGTTGGACACACTGGTGTTTACACCGCCATTGAGAAGGCTGTAACAGCTGTTGACGCTTGCGTGCATAATGTTATAGAGGCTGCTCTTGCCACTGGATATGAGGCGGTTATCATTGCTGACCACGGCAATGCTGATAACGCAGAGAACTCTGACGGCACTCCAAACACAGCACACTCTCTTAATCCTGTGCCTTTTGTCTACATTTCATCAGACCATAAGGACGCACAGGTTCAGAACGGTATCTTAGCTGATGTGGCACCGTCTATTCTCCATATAATGGGCATAGAACAACCGGCTGAAATGACAGGAAAAAACCTCATAAAATAAAAAGGTTGCAAAATTTTTGGATTTGATTATATTTTGCACTAAATTTGCACCCTCAAATCTGAAAATGATAAAAAACAACATATTATGAAACGTACATTTCAACCTTCAAACAGAAAAAGAGCCAATAAGCACGGCTTTAGAGAGAGAATGTCTACTCCAAATGGTCGTAGAGTTTTGGCAGCACGTAGAGCAAAAGGCAGAAAGAAACTGACCGTTTCTGATGAGCCAAACGTTCGTCGTAACTAATAGGTCTTACAACCAATCATCATAAGGGAGCGCATAGATTTGCCGCTCCCTTATTTTTTGTGGGCGCTCATGCGCTAAATAAGGAAAAAATGAGTAATTTTGTAAAATTTATATTTCGCAGATGAATAAATTCACAGCCTTTTTTAAGACACACCCTATTATCAGAACACTGCTTCTGCTTTGCATTGTAATGGTGGTTATGGTTTTCCTGCTTATGTGGTGCCTCACACTCTACACCCGTCATGGTGAGAAGCAGATAGTTCCAAATGTGTGCGGGCTCAAAGTGGAGTCAGCCGCCATGCTGCTTGAAGGCAAGGGGCTAAGGTATGAGGTTGTGGACTCCGTATACTCCAAAGAGGTGGAGAAGGGCTGCATTGTGGAGCAGGATCCAGTGGCTGGCAGCACGGTTAAGGAGGAGCGTAACATCTATCTGATTATAAACGCAACACTTGACCGCATGGTTGCCCTGCCTAATGTGGTGGATATCTCTCTGCGTCAGGCAACCGCCAGACTGGAGGCATTAGGATTCAAGATAGCTAAAGTAACTCAGAAACCCAGTGAATATAAGGATTTGGTTTTAGGGGTTTATATGCAAGGCAAGCCGGTCCATCCTGATGAGATGATTAAGGCGGAGTCTGCGCTTGAGCTCCATGTAGGTAGCGGCACTGAAGAAGAGGTGAAAGACACACTCCAAAACACTGATAATATTATTATAGAATCTCTTGAAGAGGAGTTCAAATTCTGATGGAGGAGTACGCTGAGAGCATCCTTGAAGATGAGGTGGAGCGCTATGAGCACTACCGCTTCACGGCAGACCCGGGACAGACGCTAATAAGAGTAGACAAGTTCCTTACAGACCGTATTACGGGAGCGTCGCGCAGCCGTGTTCAGCAGAGCGCTGACGCTGGTAATGTGGAGGTGAACGGGGAGCCGCAGAAGTCATCTTACAAAGTAAAGCCGGGCGATGTGGTGACCGTAATGATGAGTTACCCTCCCAAGGATACGTCAATTATTCCTGAGGATATTCCGCTTGACATAGTGTATGAAGATAATGAGCTGCTTGTGGTTAACAAGCCTGCCGGTATGGTGGTTCATCCAGGGCATGGGAACTTTCAAGGCACGCTTCTAAACGCTCTTGCGTGGCACTTTGGCGAGCGTAAACCTTTTGAGGCGGGCGATGACCGCTTAGGACTTGTTCATAGGATTGACAAAGATACATCGGGGTTGCTTGTAATAGCCAAGACACCGCGCTCCAAGGCTGACCTGTCAGCACAGTTCTTTAACAAAACCACAAGCCGCCTATATAATGCGCTTGTGTGGGGAGTCCCTGACGCTGAGGGTGTTATTGTGGGCAACATAGGGCGTGACCCTAAAGACCGTCTTGCCATGGCGGTGTTTCCTGAGGGGAGTGAGCAGGGTAAGCATGCTGTTACACACTACAGGGTATTGGAGAGTTTTAATTATGTGTCACTTGTGGAGTGCAGGCTTGAGACAGGCCGCACACACCAGATTAGGGCGCATTTCAAACATATAGGGCATCCGCTCTTTGCAGATGAGCGTTACGGCGGTGATAAGATACTCCGTGGCACCACATTTGCCAAGTACAAGCAGTTTGTGGACAACTGCTTCAAGATATGCCCTCGTCAGGCGCTTCACGCCAGAACGTTAGGGTTCATGCACCCTGTCACTCGTGAGCAGATGAGTTTCTCATCGCCGCTTCCGCAGGACATGGAGGCGCTGATTGAGAAGTGGAGGGAGTACTCAAAGAGTTGAAAGTTGAGAATTGACGTGTTGATGAACGAAGTGAATAATGAAATAAAATTAATATAATATAATATGGAAGTATCATCATTGGTAGCAGGTAAACTGCTTGAAATCAAGGCTGTCAAGTTGCAGCCGGAGAAGCCTTTCACATGGGCTTCAGGTTGGAAGTCCCCAATCTACTGTGATAACCGCAAGACACTGTCATATCCTGCCGTGCGCAGTCTTATTAAGATTGAGCTTGCTCGTATGGTAATGGAGAAGTACCCCGATGTGGAGGCTATTGCCGGTGTGGCCACTGGTGCCATTGCACAGGGAGCCCTTGTTGCTGAGGAGCTTGGCCTGCCATTTGTATACATCCGTTCCTCAAAGAAGGACCATGGTATGGAGAACCTTGTGGAAGGTTACCTGGAGGAGGGTAAGAAGGTGGTAGTTATTGAGGACCTTATCTCCACAGGCGGCAGCAGTCTCAAGGCAGTACAGGCCATACGTGAGGAGAAGAAGTGTAATGTGCTTGGCATGGTTGCTATTTTCACTTACGGATTCCCACTTGCTGAGGAGCAGTTCAGCAAGGCTGGCGTAGAGCTTACAACCCTTTCAAACTATGAGGCCATTATAGAGAAGGCCCTTTCAATAAATTACATACCAGAGTCTGCTCTGCCAACCCTAAGAGAGTGGCGTAAGGACCCGTCACACTGGAACGCAGAATGACAACTTACCAAAGCAGCGTAAAGCATATTGCAGCTCCGGCTGAGAGAATCTTCAACAAACTCTCTGACCTAAAGCAGCTTGAACCTTTTGTGGAAAGGCTCAAGGAGCAGGTCCCTGATGACAAGGTGAAGATCAAGGATGTGATGATTAATGATGAAAGTGTATATGTTACTATGGACCCTATGGGTGTCATAGGCGTAAAGATAATTGAAAAAGAGCCGTTCAAAACCATTAAGTTTGAATCAGACAAATCACCAGTGCAGTTCAACTTCTGGATTCAGATAGTGGAGAAGGAGCCGAATGACTCCAAAATAAGGCTCACCCTCAAGGCTGACATACCATTCATGATAAGAATGATGATCAAGGACAAGGTGGAGCAGGGCATAGAGATGGTGGCTGAGGCTCTCACAAAAATAGAATATTGATATGGCAAACAAACTTTGGCAGAAGAACATTACTGTAGATAAGGATATAGAGCGTTACACCATTGGCAAGGACGCCGAGATGGATATGTATCTGGCTCCCTTTGATGTTATAGGCTCAATGGCGCACGCCACAATGCTTGAAACAATAGGTCTGCTCACTACCGCTGAGCGTGACGAGCTTCTTGCGGGGCTCCGCAAGATTTACGGGCAGATAGAGGCTGGCGAGTTTAGCATCGCCGAGGGCGTGGAGGATATCCACTCTGAGGTGGAGATGCGTCTTGGTGACGTGGGTAAGAAGCTGCACAGCGGCCGCTCACGTAATGACCAGGTGCTTCTTGACCTGAAGCTCTTCACCCGATACAAAATTCAGGAGGTGGTGCTGGCGGTAAAGGCGCTGTTTGACACTTTGCAGGCGCAGAGTGAGAGATACAAGAATGTACTTATGCCGGGTTACACCCATCTGCAGATAGCCATGCCTTCATCATTTGGGCTATGGTTTGGTGCATACGCAGAGAGTCTGCTTGATGATATGCAGCTGCTTCTGAGCGCCTATAAGGTGGCTAACCGCAATCCTCTTGGCAGTGCCGCAGGTTACGGAAGCTCATTCCCTCTGAACCGTACCATGACCACCCAGCTTCTTGGCTTTGACTCCATGAATTATAATGTGGTGTATGCTCAGATGGGCAGGGGTAAGACAGAGCGTATTGTGGCACAGGCCGTTGCAAGTGTGGCGGGCACGCTCTCAAAACTGGCTTTTGACAGCTGTATGTTCACATCGCAGAACTTTGGGTTTATGAAACTTGACCCTAAGTTCACCACTGGCTCAAGCATTATGCCTCATAAGAAGAACCCTGACGTATTTGAGCTTACACGTGCAAAGTGTAACCGTATTCAGGGTATTCCTAATGACATTACACTGATAGTAAATAACCTGCCGTCTGGATATTTCCGTGATCTGCAGATTATCAAAGAGGTCTACATGCCTATGTTTGATGAGATTCTTGACTGCATTGGCATGGTTAAGAGCATGATGGAGCAGATAACTGTAAATGAGAACATTCTCTCAGACAGCAAGTATGACTATATATTCAGTGTGGAGGAGGTTAACCGGCTTACCACTGAGGGTATGCCTTTCCGTGACGCATATCGCAAAGTGGGGCTTGATATTGAGGCTGGCAAATTCACACCACACAAGGAGATTAACCATACTCATGAGGGCAGCATCGGCAACCTCTGCAATAAGGAGATTGCAGCTTTGATGAACTCTGTGCTGACACAGTTCCCGTTTGATAAAGTAAACGCAGCAGAAGGAAAGCTGTTAAAGAGCTAACTGTCAACTATTATGTTATTTCATTCTACAATTTTCGGTCCTATACGCAGCCGCAGATTAGGTAACTCGCTTGGCGTTAATCTTGCCCCTAACAATGGCAAGATTTGCTCCTTTGACTGTGTATATTGTGAGTGCGGCCTCAACGTAGACGGCCGTGAAGATCACGTGATTCCATCACGCTCTGAGGTTAAGTCTGCTCTTGAGGAGTTCCTTAAACAGACCACAGAGGATATAGACAGCATCACCTTTGCCGGTAATGGTGAGCCTACGGTGCACCCTGAGTTTGAGGAGATTATAAATGATACCATAGTGCTACGCAACCGCTATATGCCCAAGGCTAAGATATCTGTGCTGACAAACGCTTGGCAGATCTCCAATCCAAAGGTGGCTCGTGCGCTCAAGAGAATAGATAATAATATACTGAAACTTGACAGCGCCATACAGTCAAGTGTCAAGGCTATAAACCGCCCGGTTAACCCTGAATTTGATTTGGACGCCCATATCAAGGATATGGCGCAGTTCTGCGGTACCTGTGTAATACAGACTCTTTTCCTTAAAGGCGATACAGTTGACAATACCACAGATGAGGAGGTTTCTGCACTTCTTAAGGCATACGCCCGTATACAGCCTCGCATGGTGCAGGTGTACAGTCTTGACCGTAAGACTCCGTTCTCCACACTCCGTCATGCAAGTGATGAGTTCCTTAATGAAGTTGCCGCCAAAATAAAGAAGTTAGGATTTAGCGTCTTAGTCACGCCTTAACTGTTAACTTTCAACTGTCCACTGTCCACTCTATATTAGTTGCACCTCTTGACTGGGGTCTGGGACACGCCGCAAGGCTTGTTCCTGTGATTAAGCGGCTGCTTTCAGAGGGAAATAATGTTATTTTGGGCGGCTCAGGGGAGTCTCTGGAGCTCCTTAAAACAGAGTTCCCTAAGCTACAATATGTGGAACTTCCATCGTTCAGGATTCGATACTCCAAAGGCGATTCCCAGGTATGGGCTATGCTATGCCAGCTTCCCAAGATCATAGCAGCATCTATTAAAGAGCATAGAGCTGTAAAGTGCATAGTATTAAAGTACGGCATTGACATGGTAATATCAGACAACCGTTTCGGCCTCTACGGAAGCGGTGTGGAAAGCATCTACATAACTCATCAGATTATGGTTAAGGCGCCTCGCTGGCTCCGCTGGCTTGAGCCGCTAGGCTACCGTCTGCATAAGCATATTATTGAAAGGTATGATGAGTGCTGGGTGCCTGATTATGCTGAGGCTGAGCGCTCTCTGGCTGGTGACCTGACTCACAAGTATCCGCTGCCACGCAACGCTAAGTTTATAGGACCTCTGTCAAGATTTACAGATATGAAGGATGGGTGCAAGCCTGTAGATTGTGATGTGCTAGCCATTATGTCTGGGGTGGAGCCTCACCGCACACTCTTTGAAAAGAGCATAGCAGAGCGTTACCATGGCTCAAAACTAAAGGTTATACTGGTGCGTGGAAAGTCTGGCTTAGTTCCAAGTAGTATTGATTATGGCAATATAGAGGTTAAAGGGGTGCTAACAGCGTCAGATCTGCTACCATATATACTTGGGGCTAAAAAGATTATTTGCCGCTCAGGCTACACTACAGTGATGGATATGCATCTGCTTGGAAAAACAAACCTGGAGTGGAGCGCCACCCCAGGTCAGACAGAGCAGGAATACCTGATAAATTTTATTACTACTATTAGTTCTTGACGCAGCGCACTGCGGCTTTGTCATGGTCATCACGTTTTAAATCATATTCGTAATCCATCATATTGCTTTTACCCCAAATTTCAATATTTGCGTCGGTAGAAAGGTCTCCTGTTACATGTCCCCAATAAAATGCACCATCTCCCACATCGAATATCTTATTTGAGGCACCATTAACATAACCAGATGGCAGGCAAGAGAACAAGAACTCATCAGTTCCATTTTTATCGTCATGCCAGCCAGATGTAGTTTTAAGGAGGAGTGCACCTGTGTTCTCTGTGTTAACCATCTTCTTGCCACACACTGTTATACATAGCCCATTCCAATCTGATAGACTAGGCAGACGCCAGCCGTTAGGGCATATTCCTTGTTCGCTGGTTGGATTATCTTTACTATTCTTGGCTCCTATTGCAGCATTATACGTATATAGGTAACCAAGTTTTTGCTGCTGTTCATAGCTTAGTTTGTCTGCTGTATTATTTTTATACCATTCATCCCAGTTGCCCGACAAACGTGCATCAATTATTTTATCTCCAACGGTGGTGCCAGCAAGCGGGCTGTTAGTGTCATATTTGTCACAACGCAGGTTCTCTGCCATCCACCACTGGTTACCAATCTTGACGGTGTTATAGGTGTTGTTGCGGCAGTCTGTAACAGTACCCATCTCGTATGCAACTATATCACATGTGGCGCTTTGGCTGCCTGATGTAGCTGTTATTATAGCCTGACCGTAGCCCTTGCAGGTTACAACACCATTATTGACAGTAGCTACTGATTTATTGGATGATTCCCATGTTACAGTTTTATAGGTGGCGGTGCTTGGCTCCAGAGTGGCTGTGAGCGTAAATGACTCATTGGTCTTTTTGAATATGTGAGATGTCTTTGACAGTGTGACACTGCTAACAGGAATGGCATTAAACACAAAGCTTGTAGATGCTTTGACATTATCTGCTGTTGCGGTTATAACAGCCTCGCCCTCACCCTTGCACGTAATCCAAACCTTGGTCTTCTTGGTGTCATCCTGGGTGATGGTAGCCACACTTGGGTTAGAGGTGCTCCATGTAACGTCACCGTATGTGGCGTTCTTTGGCTTTACGGTAACCTCCAATGAAATACGTTGGCCTATTTCGTCAAAAACATGAGAGTCTCCAGCAGGTTTAAGTGTGACACTCTCAACTCGCACTGGAGAGACTGTAATTGTGGCGGTTGATGATATATCGTCACCATAAGATGCCGTAATAGTGGCTGTACCTGGTTTTATACCCTTGATTTGACCAGGCTCAAATACCTGTACAATGCTTACATCGCTGCTCTTCCATTTAAACTTGGAGAGTGGCAGTTTCTCAGGCTTTGTGGCGGCTTTCATTGTATAAACCTCACCGTCAGCAATCTCGGCATCCATAATCGTGATACCTCCAACAGGCTGCTCTGTTATACGTACATTACATGTTGCAGACTTGTCCTGGATTGTGGCTGTAACGGTGATATCGCCGGGGCCTTTAGGCTCCACAAAACCGCCGTTCATCACTGCAACATCTTCATCACTGACAGCCCATGTTATAGCCTCTGTCTCAAGAATGGTGGCAGGCGTTACAAGCAGTTCGTTCTTAAGGTTGAGATTCCAGTCATTTTCAGGAATTTCATACTGAGTCTCTTTGAAGGCGATGCTCTCAATCTTGGTATTGCCAGGCTGCTCTTTCTTGCATCCCGATATTGCCAGTAGTGCGCCAAACAGGCAAAGGAGTGCCGTTAAAGTAAGTAGTTTTGTCTTCATAATACTTGAATTAAAAGATATAGTCTGCAAATATATGTAACAATCCGCAAATTTGCAAACGTTAGCTAATTTAATTACTCAAACACAGCCTCTAAGACTTCTGCAGAGTGAATCTGCGGCATGTCAGGCAGGTTGAACTTGAAGTAACGGAGCATTGTGTGAAGCAGGCTCTGGCGTTCTGAGTGGCGGAATATGTTCACATTACCGCTGCCAGAGGCCTCAATAAGGCGAGTGAAGAGCTGGCGCTCATCAGGGGTGACATTGCCGCTAAGGAACTCGTTTATAACAAGGCGCTCCTCATCATGGGTGGGGTTGAAACCTAAGTAGTCAGATAGGGTGAGCAGAAAGCGCAGCGCAAAGTGTCCGTCAGCCGGGCTCTCTGAGTCAAGGCTCTCCACCACATTGCGCAGCGTGCTGTAGAGTTCGGCATCGGGGTTCTCTGGGAGAATGCAGGCATTTGTGACCTCAGCCACAAACATAGCCAAGGCCATCTTATGAGGACTTGAGAGAATGTTCATGCCAGCGGAGAGCGGTCGCATCTCCTTTATGGTCTGAATGGTGCGTGAGGGTTTGTGGTCTGCGTCCAGCTCAAGCAGTGTGAGGGGTTGGAAGAATGACATGCGCGTACGGCTGCGCTTGCTCTCAGGAGCGTATACAGCGTAGGTCACTATGCCGCTCTCACGGGTGAGTATGTGCGCCATGAAGTGGTTGTCTTTATAACGGTAGCACCGCAGAACTATGCCTTCAGTCTTGGTGAGCATATAGCGCTATCTTTTTATAACCTTGTGGGTTTCAGTGTGTCCGTTATGCGTGAGATTAAGCATATAGAGCCCGCTCACATCTGGCATACGTATGGTTGCAACTCCCTCGTCAAACTCCAGTACACCCTCTTTAACAAGGCGTCCGCTAATGTCAGTAATCTGGAATTTCAAAGCGACAGTGTCAGGGCCTTTAGCGGAGATTCTGACATCGCGGTCAGTAGGGTTTGGATATACGCTGAACGTTAAAGAGTTCCCGTTGTCAGAGTTCTCATCCACCGCCGATGGATGAGTAAGGCTCACCACTGGCTCTATCCACAGTGCTGCGGACATGGCCTGCTGCGGATATTGTGTGAATGGAACCCAGCTCCCTGATGACTTGAAGAAGGCTGTGTTACCCTCCGCTCCAATACGGTTCACAGTCTGGTATATGGCTATGGAGTCACTGTTTGTAAAAGACTCCTTCTGTACCGCCACCATGCACTCCGTGCCCACATCAACAGGCTCCGCAAGCCTGACATATATCTCCCTCTTGTTCCAGTTTGTAAATATGGAGCTTTTAAGCTCTCCTGAGTATGAGTAGGAGTAGTCTGTGGGCTTGACTATTGTCTGGCTGGCTAGCGTGTAACTGCCATCATTTTTAGTGTAGATGTTCAGGTATACCGGGCTTGATGAGTTGTATTTCCCTCTCGCAGTCAATACGTAAACACCGCCAATGGTCATATCATCATCAAATTCAAACTTCTCTGCGTACTCTGTGTAGCCCAGGGAGTTGCTTCCAGACTGATAGCCGGACAATGTGCCTGTCAGACTATTGAATCCAAGTAAGTCACCCTCCACAATGTTAGATGTGCGCTCGCAACCATTATCATCAGGGTAGAGGTACTCACCATCCATACTGGTGATGCCCGTGCCGTGTGGGTCAAGCCAGCTTTTCAGACTCTTGTCAGGCTCTTCAAAGAGGCTGAACTGTACAGAAATCTGAGAAAAGTAGTCATTTATAGGGCTTGTACATGTAGATGAACCGCCAGTGAGAGTGCCTATAATCCTGTTTTCAGGGTTCAGCAGAGCGGACCCCGATGAACCTGCCTGTGTGGTTCCCTTGTACCATCTTGCAACTTTCCAAAAACTCTCATAAATGAACTTGTCACGGTCAAATGTTATATATGACTTGACAGGATTGTTGTTTGAAAATGAGATTTTAGCAAAATCGCCGTATGGGTGCTGTATACATTTGAGCGGACCGTACTGGCTCTCTGAGATATCCCAGCCTGCCAGATATGGGCGGTAGTCCTTAGGAGGTGTCTGGTTAAGACGCATAAGGGCCATGTCAATGGATTGATCGTATGCCAAGGATGTGGCGCCGGCTATGGTAAGCTCCATGGAGCCTACTACCAGCGTGTCTTGTTTAGGGGTCTGGTATTGAAAGTAGAAGACGGTCTGCTTCATATCCTCAGTGGTGTCAAAGAGGTGTGCCGCCGATATCACGTACGGCTGTTTGTCAGCGTTGTTGATAAGCTGGCCTGAGCCGTACCATGCTCTGCCCACCCTGCCAGCCACAAAGAGGGCGCATGACGCGTCTTTGAACGGATTGTCATAGGCAGCCTGGTTAACGTGTGGCGTACATTTGTTGCCTCCGTTTGGATTGGCCCTGCGCAGTTCCCCTATATCGTAGAAGTTATGGCTTGCACTGCCTATCTTCAGCCTGCCACGCATGGCGGAGTTTTCACCTATGACAGGCTCTATATACTCCACGATAAGTGAGTCTGAAGCAAGCGGTTGCACAGGCAGCACATTGCTGCTGTTATTGTTTTCAGAGGTGAACGCACCAAGAACCGCTGTCTGGCTTGGGTTGTAGATGAAGAGCCTTGCACCTGATGGTATGTTGAACTCAGTGAATACAATGCCTATGGAGGCGGCTCCCTTTGAGGTGAGACCTACACGCCACACCATGTTATCGTCACGTTTGAACTTGATGCCGTACTTGTCAGGGGTTATGTCTACGTTGCAAACGTTGCCCACATAGAGAGCCCTGTAGCCGCTCTCCACCTCATGCCTTACTGTGTCAGCGTTCAGCTGGATAAAAAAGTCATCCGCTGCGCCAAGCTGCAGAAACTTTCCGCTTGATGCAGGGCATGCGCCTCCTTCATAGCTGTACGGCATACCGCCCACGCTAATCTGTGACAAGGCAGAAAGCGCAGTCAGCAGGGATGCTATAAACAGAGCCAGACGTCTCATCGGGGTATGGATTACATCTATTTTGGGTGTAAAGTTATTAAAATGTTTTGAATATTGAGGTGTATATTATAACTTTGCGCGTCTAATCGTTAAAAATATGAAAAAAACAGTTACTATTATTTTATGCGGTATGCTGGTTATGCTGGCATCGTGTAAAAAAGATGAGCCAACTCCAACTCCTGCGGAGGAGTCTGCACTTGTAAAGGCGCTTAGGCAAGACCCTTACATTAACAACATTCAGGTTTATAACTTAAGTGATATTATTCCGGAAGGCATTGGCGAGTATAGGGCTCAGGTTTTAGGCACCTATAAGGAGTGCTTGGAGTTCAAGTACATACAGCCTATTGACCATAATAACCCTGGAGGTGACACATTCTACCAGCGTGTGCGCATTTTCTATGCAGGGCCAGACGCTAACACAGTTCTTCATACGGCAGGATATAACTTGTCTAAGAATATGGAGGTAGGCTTTAATTCACTCTCCCTTAAAGGCGGCTATAACCTGGTAGAGGTGGAGCACAGGTATTTCCTTGATTCAGACCCAAGCGGCAGTGACCCAAACTATAATTATTTTACAGCACTACAGGAGTCTGCTGACCTTCATGATATTACAACATCACTGAAAAAGGTTCTGGGGGGAAAATGGATTTCAACAGGCTGTAGCAAGAATGGTATTACCACTGCACTATACGCGCATCACTATCCTGAAGATATGAATGTGTATGTTCCGTTTGACGCTCCTTTCTGTTCAAGCCGTAAGGATACAAGAATAGCAGATTACGTAAACAATAAGATAGGTACTGCCGAGCAGAGAAAAAAGCTGTTTGACTCTCAGGTTATGGCACTTGACAGAATGGATGAGATTGCCGCCTACATATACCAAAAGGGTGAGGGCAAGGGTTCTTCTGAAATTCCGGCAGCCAAAATAGAGGCTTACCGTGACAGCGTAAGGTATGGTGTTACAGGTAAGTTCTACCCGATGTGGGCATATCACGCTATAGACACATGGATAAACCTGGTGCCACAGAAAGAGAACAGCAGTACCATTTCAACAGACTCACTCTACAGGTACTACTACAAGTATATGTTTAAGAAAGATCCAGCCGTCATTGCTCCTGATGGAGATGATAATTATGACTATCCATACCAGATTCAGGCTTGGTTGGAGCTGGGTTACTTTGTAGATGATTTCTCAAAATTTGACTCTAAATACGGGCTTGACCCAGAGAAACATGGACATAATATTAGAAAAAATTTATCTGATGATGATTTTGCCAAGGTAGGCAGCCGTCCGTTCAATGCAGCAACCATGAAGGGAGTTGTTGATTTTGTAAAGAATACAGGTGGCGCCAAGATGGTGTTTGTTTATGGCGGTAATGATTACTGGACTGGAGCCGGAGTTGTTAAGGCGGAGTGTGACGCTCAGAATGTAAAGCACCACGTAATTACACGAGGCACCCATACAGATAACATTTATGAGTTTGAGTTACAGTCAGAGGCTGATGCTGTTTGGGCTGATATTCAGGCTTTTCTTAACAAATAAAATACTCTCAGGCCCCATATTGAATATAAGGTCAAGGATAGTGAGGTTTGGCTGAAAGCCGAACTTCTGGCCAAAGACCTGGTAATATGGTTCCAAATTAAGATATTCAGGCACTTGGGCATGTTTTTCAACCAGGTGCCTGTAATCATTTTCAAGCACCCTCTCATAGTGGTCTGTAAACTTTAGCTCAGGGCTGATGCCTAACATGGAGCAGATGGTTTGCATCATCTGCATATTATAGTCTGCAAGATACTTGAACCTCTTGGTATAGAACGGCAGCAGGTCATCAAGATAGAACTCTAGGAACGGCGATGAGTTGTAGGCAGTCTGAATGGCACGTAGGTGCTCAATCTGCCACGGCTTGTCATTGTTTATAAGGATATCCTTGACAAGGGTCTTCTCCTTAGGCTTCACCACAGGCACTATAAGAGTCTCCAGCCCGTTAGCCCCAAGTATGGTGGCGCGATTACGGCAGGTCTGGCGGCTGTAGTGGTCAAACACCTCAGTATAAACACAGGAAGCACCTACCATAGCTTTATATAGGGCGGTGCTTCCAATGTATGTACAAGGCAGGGTTACTGTCATTTTATATTATCCACAGAGTTAAACAGGCGGCTCCAGCGTATCTTGTTGAAGAAACTGCCATCCTTGTTCCATGAGAGCCAGATGAATATAGGTTTGCCCACTATGTGGTCCTCTGGCACGTAGCCCCAGAAACGGGAGTCAGCGGAGTTATGGCGGTTGTCACCCATCATCCAGTAGTAGTTCATTTTGAAGGTGTAGCTGTCAGCCTTCTCTCCGTTAATGTAGATAGTGCTGTCCTTAACCTCCAAGGTGTTGCCCTCATAGTTCTTTATTATGCGCTCGTAAAGCGGCAGGTTCTCCATAGTAAGCGGAGTGGTGGCGCCACGGCGTGGAATGTATATAGGGCCGTAGTTGTCACGAGTCCACTTTGTCTTGCCCAGCGGATAGACGTCCTGAGTGAAAATGCCCTCATCAATCTTCACGCTCACAATGTTATTCATGGCTTTTGCCTTCTTAAGTGCGGCCTTGGTGAGAGGCACGTAGTATACAGGGTTAAATACTCCGTTGCTTGCAGGAGTGTAGCCCAGATAGCCTAGGATGTTAGGCCCCTGTGCCCAGGCGTTCACATAATTGCGGTCATCAACGCTCACGCCAAGTTCGTCAAACTGGCTGTCAGCCATGCGGCGTCCGTCAGTCTCCACAAAGTAGTTGAGCTGCATGTTCTCAGGTTCATGCTGAGGCTTGCCGTTTATGTAGATATGGTTGTCAATAATCTGAAGTGAATCACCAGGCAGACCTACGCAGCGTTTAACGTAGTTCTCACGGCGGTCCACAGGGCGGCATATAATTTCTCCAAACTTCTCAGGATGCGCCTTTATGAAGTCACGTCCGTACATGGCGCACAGAGTGTAGTAGTCAGGGTTTTGCTGCAGCACAGCTACTGTATCGCCGGCAGGGAAGTTGAACACCACTATGTCAAGTGATTTTATTGTGTCAAGCCCCGATAGGCGCTTGTAGTCCCATTTAATAAGCTCTGAGTAGGACTTGGTAGTCCGAGACCAAGGCATGGTGTGCTGGGTCAGCGGCATTGAGAGCGGTGTCTGTGGCACTCTTGGACCGTAACTAACCTTGCTCACCATAAGGAAATCCCCCACAAGCAGGCTCTTCTCCAAACTTGATGACGGAATCTGGTAGTTCTGGAACATATAGAGGTTTATGAAATAGACCGCCACCAGTGCAAAGATAATGGCGTCAGCCCAGCTGCATACTGTGTAGAGCACTGGGTTGGTATCTTTGTACTTGTGCCACCATGTCCATGGTACTATCTTGGTTAGATAGATGTCAAAGATGGGTATCAGCAGCAGCAGCCACCAGTAGTTTCCCACCCAAACTATAAAGAGCACGTAGAGTATTGCCACTATGGCAAACTTAATCCACTGCTTCAAACTAAAATCAGAACGTTTAAACATATTCTTTCGGTTAATCGGTCAATCGGTTAATCGGTGAACCGACAAGTTAGAATCTCAGCATATCCTGCATACCAAGTACTCCGGTCTTTCCAGCGGTGAATTCGGCAGCCAGCACTGCTCCAAGGGCAAAGCCCTCACGGCTCTTGGCGCTGTGGGTTATGGTTATGGAATCAACGGCAGAGTCATAGCGTATTGTGTGTATGCCAGGAACCTCGCCCTCGCGTATGGCCTCAATGCCTATCTGGTCAGCCTGCTGCTCCTTGCCGAGCACCCAGCTGCTCTTGCGGTCAATGTTCTCCAGTATGCCCTCAGCCAGTGTCACTGCTGTGCCGCTTGGTGCGTCCAGCTTGTGAATGTGGTGGGTCTCTGTCATGTCCACATCGTAGTTATCAAAGCCGTTCATAATCTTAGCCAGGTATTTGTTCAGGGCAAAGAATATGTTTACGCCAAGTGAGAAGTTTGAAGTCCAGAAGAAAGCCAGCCCCTTCTGCTCGCAGAGCGCCTTTATCTCAGGCATACGCTCTGTCCAGCCTGTGGTGCCTGACACTACGCGCACACCCTGCTCAAACGCCTTCTTGTAGTTCTCCACGGCCACCTTTGGTGCGGTGAACTCTATGGCTACATCGGCGCTGCGGAATGCGTCACTGTTAAAATCCTCCTGGTTGTCAATGTCAATACGTGCCACTATCTCATGGCCTCTGCTCAGGGCAATCTTCTCAATGATTTTGCCCATCTTGCCGTATCCGATAAGTGCTATTTTCATAAATTTTATATAAAAACGTTTCAAATTCTTGCAATACTTAAGGAAAAATTTATGAAAATATTTCCTTAATTTATGGCTTTATTCGCTTCTCTCATAAAGCCTTTTCGCCCTTTGGGCGGAGCACAGAAGTGCTCTTGTCGCTACGCTCCCTAATTCTCCACTCTCCATTATCCATTACTAGAATACTGGACTTACAAATGCGTCCTCTATATGTTCTATGTTGAATGTGCCGTCGGCGTTCTTGATTATTGAAATTATGTCAAAACGCACGGGCAGGTCTATGCGGTAGCGTCTGACGTAGCCGTCGGCGGCGTTCACAATGCGGCGTATCTTCTTTTCTGAGACTGCATCCGCAGGGCTGCCAAACTCACTTGTGCTGCGGGTCTTCACCTCAAACACCACAAGAGTGTCATCTTTCACCGCCACAATATCAAGCTCCAGATGTCCGCAGTGCCAGCGTGTGTGGAGTAGGGTGTACCCACTATCCTTCAGATAGTTTACGGCTGCCTGCTCCCCCTCGGCTCCAAGTATAGTGTGATCAGCCATTTGTGATTTATCTATAAATTCACTACCTTTGCAAGATAGATTTTATAATCTCCGCAAAGATAATATATTTACGGCAAAAATGAGGAAAAAAGCGGCTAATAGTGTTGATGGTCAGAATCCCTATCTGAGGCGTAACCGTGTAACCATTGTTTTCAATGACAAGGAGTACGCCACGCTGAGCCGTTATTTTGCCAAATATAAAGTCTCCAATAAATCCAAATTCTTACGTGAGGCGATAATGAAGACCGTGCTGCGCCGCCTTGAGGAGGATTACCCAAGCCTTTTTGACTGATGGCAGATGACGCTCGCTATATGAAACTCGCCCTTATGGAGGCAAAGGAGGCATATCGCCGTGACGAGGTGCCTATAGGTGCAGTGGTGGTTCTCAACGATATGGTGATAGGGCGTGGTCATAACCTTACGGAGACCCTCTCTGATGTTACCGCCCATGCTGAGATTCAGGCTATTACCGCAGCGGAGCAGACCCTCGGCTCCAAATACCTTGAGGGCTGCACCATCTACGTAACGGTTGAGCCTTGTGTCATGTGCGCTGGTGCCATGTACTGGGCTAAGATTGCCCGCCTTGTTTATGGTGCCCCCGATGTCAAGTATGGTTACACTCAGGTATCGCCTGCCGCGCTTCACCCCAAGACAGAGGTTGCCAGTGGCGTCCTTGCCAGTGAGTGCGCCTCTCTTATGAAAGACTTCTTTAAAAATAAAAGATAAAGGGTTTTAACGCTTTTCGCTATTGCGCTCCCAAAACACCCCATCGGCGTAGCCTTGGATGGTAGAGGCTGCCGTGTGGCTTTAGCAGGCATTTTATACAGCTGCAACCACCTCAATTTCTACCAATGCGCCTTTAGGCAGAGCCTTTACCGCTACGGCAGAACGGGCAGGGTAGGGTTCGGTAAAGAACTCGGCGTACACGGCGTTCATATCGGCAAAATCATTCATATCTGCCATAAACACAGTGGTCTTAACCACGCTACTCATGCTAAGTCCAGCCTCTTTAAGTATGGCTTGTACGTTCAGCAGTGACTGGCGTGTCTGCTCCTTAATGCCGCCAGCCACCAGTGTGCCGGTTGCAGGGTCTATAGGTATCTGCCCCGATGTGTAGATCAGATTCCCAACTTTTATGGCCTGGCTGTACGGCCCTATAGCCGCAGGAGCGTTCTTAGTGCTGATGTTGTTCATAGCTGCTTATTTTCTTGCAAAGATAGTGAAAAAATCACCATAAGTTTATGAAACGACCGGTGCGTTATTATTTTGTAGTTGTTAGAAACTGTGTCATATATACAGGCAGCATTA
>JAEEGL011606429.1_pt1 | contig 28478 bp, 5 predicted proteins | sample 9134231 | NCBI WGS metagenome assembly JAEEGL01 (sample SAMN16246548, study PRJNA631951) | gut metagenome | biome: gut microbiome; feature: rumen; material: fiber-attached | host: Bos | place: Iran: Karaj | collected 2018-10
GACCGTACCGTGCTCGATGGTTCCGTCAATCGTGATGCTGTACAGCGGCACAATGGTGTAGGTCGCTGTCGCCACCGCGCTGTTGAGCATGCCCGCCTTCACGGCGAAGGCCTTCAACGTGGCGGTCTCACTGACGGTGATTGCGCTTTCATACACGGCAGAGGATGTGGTCGGCTCGGTTCCATCCACTGTGTAGTAGATGGTGGCGCCGGCGGTGGCACAAGTGATAGTCACATTCTGGGCCACGTTGTACGTGCCTGCCTCAGGTGTGAAGGTCGGCGTAGCGACCGTGCCCATGGCCGTGAAGTTCGCCACGTAGTCGCCGGCCTCCATCACCGTGAACGAGTAGGTGGCGTTGGTGGAGACTTCCGCGCCGTTCTTCGTCCAGTTCGTGAACTCGTAGCCCGCGTTGGCCGTGGCCGTCAGCGTGGCGGTCTGTCCGTAGTTGTAGGTGCCTGCACCGCTCACCATACCGCCGGCGGCCGGGTTGGCCGTAGCCGTGATTTCGTAGCTGTTGAGTTCGAAGATAGCGATGAAGGTATTGTTGTTGGTCACCGTTACTTGGCGCGGATTTGAAATACTACCATCGTTCCAGTGTACGAAGTGGTAGCCCTCGTTGGGCGTAGCGGTTAGCGTGGCCGTTTGTCCGTGGGTGTAAGTACCGCTGCCGGTCACCGTACCGCCTTCTTCCGGGTTGGCGGAGACAACCAACGTGTAGGTGCTGAGGGTGAAGTTCGCCACATAGTCGGCAGCTTCCGTCACCGTGAACGAGTAGTTGGCATTGGTGGAAACCACCTCGCCGCCCTTCGTCCAGTTCGTGAACGTGTAGCCCTCGTTGGCCGTAGCCGTGAGCGTGGCGGTGGTGAAGTGCTTGTAGCTGCCTCCGCCGCTCACCGTACCGCCGGCGGCCGGGCTGGCCGTGGCCGTGATGTTGTAACTGTTGGTATCAAAGAGGGCAATGAAGTTGGTGCTGAAGACCACCTCGACATAGCGCGGGTTGTCAGCATTACCATCATTCCAGCTCACGAAGTGGTAGCCCGTGTTGGGCGTAGCCGTGAGCGTGGCCATTTCACCGTGGTTATAAGTACCTCCACCTGTCACTGTACCGCCCTCGGTCGGGTCAGCAGTCACAGTGATCTCGTAGCTGTTGAGCGCGAAGTTGGCGACGTAGTCACCGTTGGCAGTCACAGTGAAAGTGTAAGTAGCACTGGGGGTTATTACCACACCGTTCTTTGTCCAGTTGACAAAGGTGTATCCCTCAGCCGGAATGGCTGTCAGGGTAACATTCTGACCGTGCGTGTAGTTGCCTGCACCGGTCACTGTACCACCAGCGGTCGGATTAGCCGAAGCGTTGATAGTGTAGGTGTTGGGTTCGAAGTTGGCAACATAATCACCACTTTCTGTCACCATGAAGATGTATGTGGCATTGGTGGACACTTCATCACCATCCTTCGTCCAGTTGATAAAGTGATAGCCTGTGTTGGCCGTGGCCATCAGGGAAGCGTTCTGTCCGTATGTGTACTCACCAGCACCACTCACCGTACCACCAGCGGTCGGATTGGCCGAAGCGTTGATCGTGTAGTTGTTCTGCGTGAAGTAAGCAATACAGGTGCCACCTGCCGTTGCCGGGAAGGTATACTCGGCCTCGGTGGAAATCACCACACCTCTCATGACCCATTGGAAGAAAGTATAGCCCTCTGCCGGAGTGGCTGTCAGCGTAACACTCTGTCCGTATGTGTATTCGCCAGCACCTGTCACCGTACCGCCATCTTCCGGATTGGCAACGACATTGATCGTGTAGATAGTGGGCTCGAAGTTGGCGGATACCAACACATTGGCGGCGGGCATGACAAAAGTGTTGTTTGTCACCGTCACAGCACCTAATGTGGAGGTCACATTCCATTCACCGAAGTGGTAGCCGGTGGCCGGAGTGGCCGTCAGGTGGACTATCGTGCCGGCAGGAGTTCTGACCGCACTGGCAGTGACCGTACCATTGACAATGGCATCGGAGATAACGACATCATATCTCGGCAAAAGAATATAGGTGGCAGTTGCCATTTCACTGTTGGTCATGCCATCCATCATGGCTATGGCATTGATGACGGTCGTGTCGCCAACGGCAAGAACGATAGCTCCCGTATATACGGTGGATTCTGCTGTGGGTATCGTGCCGTCGGTAGTGTAGTGGATATCTGCACCCGTAGTGGCGCACAACAAACTTACCGTCAATGCATCATAATAGGTGCCCGGTTCGGGGCTGAAGGTCGGGGTGGCGACCGTGCTCATCTCGGTGAAGTTCGCCACATAGTTGCCGGCTCCCGTAACCGTGAACGAGTAGGTCGCATTGTTAGAGACAAACGCTCCGTTCTTTGTCCAGTTACTGAAGAGATAGCCCGTATTGGGTGTAGCCGTCAATGTGGCCGTTTGTCCGTGGTTATAGAAGCCTTCACCTGTCACCGTACCGCCCACATTCGGGTTGGCAGCAACTGTGATTTCATAGCTATTGAGGCTGAAGTTCGCCACATAGTCGGCGGCTTCCGTAACTGCGATTGTGAAGGAAGCATCGTAGGAGACGACAGATCCGCTCTTCATCCAGCTGACGAAAGTGTAACCCTCGTTAGGTGTAGCCGTCAGCGTGACTTCGGCGCCGTGGTTATACGTACCAGCGCCGTCCACCGCACCACCAGCCACCGGGTTGGCCGTGGCCGTGATGGCGTAGCTGTTGAGCTCGAAGTTGGCAACGTAAGCAGCGGCTTCGGTCACTGTGAAGGTGTAAGAAGCGTTGGTCGAAACCACATCCTCACCCTTCGTCCAGTTCACGAAGTGGTAGCCCGTGTTGGCCGTGGCGGTCAAAGTGGCGCTTGCGCCGTGGTTGTATGTACCAGCACCGTCCACCGTACCGCCACCGACCGGGTTGGCATCAACGGTGATTTCATAGCTGTTGAGGCTGAAGTGCGCCACATAGTCGCCATCTTCCGTTACCATGAACGAGTAGGTCGGGTTGGTGGTGATGAGCGAGCCGCCCTTCGTCCATTTGACAAAGGTGTAGCCCTCGTTGGCCGTGGCGGTCAGCGTGGCTGTAGTGAAGTGCTTGTAACTGCCGCCGCCAGTCACCACACCGCCTTCCGCCGGGTTGCCCGTAGCGGTGATGGTGTAGCTGATGGTGTCGAAGTTGGCCACAAAGGCGCTGTCCGACACAACGGTGAAGGAGTAGGTCGGGTTGGTGGACACTTCCACACCGCCCTGCGTCCAGTTGACGAATTCGTAGCCCGTATTGGGCGTGGCAGTCAAGGTGGCTGTGGTGAAATGCTTGTAACTGCCGCCACCGAGCACACTACCGCCCACTGCCGGATTGCCCGTGGCAGTGATGATGTAGCTGATGGTGTCGAAGTCGGCTACCAGCGTAACATCTTCCGTAACCGTGAACGAGTAGGAGGCATTGGGAGAGACAAGCGAGCCGCTCTCTTTCCAGCCCATAAACTTGTAGCCCGTGTTGGGCGTGGCGGTCAGCGTGGCCGTTTCTCCGTAGTTGTAAGTGCCTGTACCCGTAATAGTACCGCCTTCGGTCGGATCAGCCGTCGCAGCAATGGTGTACGTGTTGAGGCTGAAGTTGGCCACAAAGGCGCTGTCCGACACAACAGTGAACGAGTAGGTCGGGTTGGTGGAAACCTCCACACCGCCCTGCGTCCAGTTGACGAAGGTGTAGCCCTCGTTGGCCGAAGCCGTCAGCGTGGCCGTGGCACCGTTGCTGTAACTGCCCGCACCGGTCAGAATACCGCCTGCTGCCGGGTTGGCGGTTGCGGAAACGGCATATTCGACCGTAAGGGTCATTGTCACCACAGAGTCGCATCCGCCGACACTCTGCAGTGTGGCGGTCTGCGTGCCGTGGGTGTTGAACACCTTGCCATTCCAAGTCAAAGGCAGTTCGTAAGAGGGAATGGTAAGTTCATCGGTGACACTGTAGATCGGGTTGACCGTGAGGGTCATCGTCACTACGGAGTCGCAACCGTTGGCAGCGGTCAGAACCGTATCCTTCGTACCGGCAGCGGCGAAGGTCACATCGTTCCATGTATAAGGCAATTCGTTTTCGCAGATGGTCTTTGCGATAGCGGTAACCGGGATGTTGCATTCCTGGACAGCAAAATTGTCCATATAGGTGGAGTAGTTGTACTGGCTCTCGCCGCGCAGAATGATATAGGTAGTGCCGCTAGTTCCCAGAGGCAGTTTGTATGTGTACCATCCATTCGTCGCCTCGGCGGGAATGACGGCATTGCTCACCTCGCGTTCGCGGGGGATAAAGGCCAGTTCGGTGGCGCTTGCAAGATCACCATCGGGGCTTGCATACACTCGGATACCTTCAAGTTGGTAATTCTCACTATTATATATATCATCGTTGCGGTACACGTCAATGAAGAAATAGTAGTCATCCGACGGGATGTTCATTTCAGGAAGCACCAGTTTGGTCTTTGATCCGGCGGCCATATCAGGCAGTATAAGCATGTGTGTGGGATTCTGCTCGTCCGGGGCATTGTCTCCAGTGTACACTCTGAACAATTTGGTGCCATCACCTGAGATATGTTCGTTCACCCAGCAGAGATGACTGAGATCTATACCCTCGGAGTTGGCAGCAAAGCCCTCAAAATCTTCATGCCACGGGAAGGAGGTAATTGCCGCACACAGCGTGGTGAATTCCACTTCGTTGCTCCAAGCGCTCTGTTCGGATTCGCTATAGAAAGCGCGCACTTTAACTCTGTGAACAGTTCCAGAAGGCAGGCCGGTAAGCGTAAACGGGTTCGCATTGGCAACAACGAGATGCTCTTCGTCACCGTTGATGCAGATCTGCCAAGAGGTTTCGCTGCTGGCGGCAGTCCAATTCAACTGCGCCGAAGTGGTCGTGATGGCGCTAGCGGTAAGGTTCTTACATGCAACAACGGAAAATGCGACTTCCACATCATCCAAATACCAGCCGTGGGCATCGTCACCCTCATACTTGAAGGCGAGTTGGATGGTATGACCCTTGTAAGCAGTGAGGTCAACGGTGTCGCCCACCCAGTCTTCTATCACGGAAACCGGTGACCAAAGTTCGGTCTCGCCACCATCAAGAATCACTACCGAATTCTTGTTGTACAACCCTGGATATGTGTTGTAAGACCATAATGTGAGATGTACCTGGGTGCTTGCTTTATGGTCATCGTCAATTTCAAGATGTGGCATCACCAGATAGGTGTCGCCATAATAACTACTATAGGCACTGTATGAACCCAGCTCGGTATGGTTTGCATAATTTCCTTTTGACCATTCACCAAAAACATTATCGATGACACTCCAGCAGGTGGACGGGAACGAACCTTCGAAATCTTCGGTAAATGAATTTTCTGCGTCAACGAGGTAGGAGCCGCACTTGGTGGTGAAGTTCACCGCGCTGCTCCAGTCGCTGTTGTTCCATTCGCACTTGGCGCGTACCTTGGCAGTGTAGGCGGTGATGGGGTCAAGTCCTTCGATGATGAAGGGGTTGGTGGTAGCTTCAATGAGGTTCTCTTCGTCGTCATTGAGCATAATCTGCCATGAGGTGGCCGAGCCGCTCTCCGTCCAGGAGAGGGTGGCCGTAGTGGAGGTGGTGTCCGGCACTGCCAGGGCAGTGGGAGTGAGGCAGGGCGGCGCCTCTTCGATATGGACATTATCCACAAAAATGGCACCGCTTCCATCGTTTTGTTCTGCATAGAACTGCAAAATGACGGACTGGCCGGCGTAGGGAGCCAAGGAGATTTCAACCGTGTTGAACGAACCTGGGAACGAGGCAGTAGGTTCGCCGGGATCTTGTCCATAGGAGGCCAAAGTGGTGAACGTCTCGCCGTTGTCATCCGAAATCTTTACGCTAAAATCGCCGCAAGTCGCTCTATGGGTATAGTCAAAGGAGAATACGTGCACCCCTACAGCGGGCAGGTCAAAGGTAGGCGTATTGATCAACGCCGTGCCCGTGTATATGGAGCCGTTGTACATACGGATCCGCTTGCTGCCACTGGCCGTGACTACACCCCACACATATTGGGGATAGAAGGGATAGTAATTGTGCTGGACGTGGGGCGAGGTGGAAGTGGTGTTGTCCCAGCACTCCGGAATGTCACTATTGCTGAAACTTTCAAAGTCCTCCGTCCACGGGAAGACGGAAATGGACTCGCACAGCGTGGTGAATTCAGCCACGTGCGACGGAACGCTTTCGTCCAGCGCGGAGCAGTTGGCCACCACATAGAACTGGTAATCGGTGTGGGCATCCAGACCTGTCAGCGTGTAGGGGTTGGTGGTGACGCCCGCCACTTCGGTATAGCTGAGCGCGCTTCTCTCCTTCCAGTAGAGGGTCCATTCGGTTTCGGCGTTTCTGGAGGTCCAGCGCAGGTCGGCCTGGTGTCTGCCGATATTTTCGGCAACAAGTTCGAAAGGTTTGCGGCAGGAAGGAACTTCTCCCACAGTGACGTCATCCAAATAAATATAGGTATCGCCCTGCTGCCCGAGAGAGATTCCCTCGAAAACGATGACCACATCCTGACCGGCGTACGCCGAGAGGTCGATGGCCTCGTATTCGGTCCATTCACTCGCCTCCCCGACACTTGCCACTAACGGTGTGGTGTGGGTGGTGCCTCCGTCGGTGGAGATATAGACGGCAAAGTCAACATCTTCGGGATTCTTGTACCAGAAGCTCAGTTCCATGTCCGGCGAGGCAGGCAGGCGCAGCGTCGGGGTCTTCAGATAGTTAGTCTCCCCCCACCACGTGTCGTACGAGTCAAACCGCACGCAGTTCGTGCCGTCGTAGCTGGTGTTGTGGGTGGCGCCATCGCCAGAGGAGCTGGTGTTGTAGCACCATTTGGAATCCGCATCGGTAATATCACCCTCGTCGTTGTTCCAGCACATGGGGATGGTATAATCCACCGTGAGACTGTTGAAGTCCTCTTTCCACGGGAAGCTGGTGACCTGTCCGCACAGCGTGGTGAAGTTCACCTCGGCGGTCCAATCGCTGAAGTTCTCACCGCCGCAGCTGGCGCGCACCTTGGCCGTATAGTCGGTAGTCTGTTCGAGGCCAGTCAATGTGAAGGGGTTGCTGGTGGCTTCGATAGGATTGGCCTCGTCGCCGTTGAGGCAGATCTGCCATACCGTCTCATCGCCGCCGGCTGTCCAACCCAATTCTGCCGAGTAGGCACCCACTTCGTTGACCGCGAGGTCCGTAGGATCGGCACAGGGAACAATAAACGACACTTTTGCATCATCGAGGTACCAGCCGTGTGCATCGTCACCCTCGTATTTGAAGGCAAGCTGGATGGTCTGACCCTTGTAGGCCGTGAGATCGATGGTGTCTGCCACCCAGCTGTTTGTCACGGATACAGGCGACCAGAGTTCGGTTTCACCGCCATCCAGAAGAACGACAGAATTCTTGTCATAGGAACTAAAATACGAATTAAAAGACCAGAAGGTGAGTTTTACGGTTGAGTTGGCATTGTGATCATCTTCAATGGTCAGTTCCGGCATCATCAGGTAGATGTCGCCATAATAGCCGCTGTAGGCACTGCGCACGCCGGAATGACGGCGTGAGGAACTGTAGTCCCAATGGTAAGTCCCAGCGTTGATCGTGTCCCAGCAGGCGGGCGGGAAAGAACCCTCGAAGCTTTCCGTGAAGGAGTTCTCCACATTCACAGTGATGGGATCGCACTTGATTTGGAGATTGTCCACAAAGATGGCTCCGCTGCCAAAGTTAGCATTGGCAAAGAACTGCAGGATAACCTTCTGGCCTGCATAATCCGCCAAAGAGATTTCAGCGGGTGTGAATACGCCCGGATTCATGGCGTTGCTGCCGACTTGCGAATAGGAGGCCAGGTCGGTAAACGTCACGCCGAAATCTTCCGAGATCCTTACGGTGAAATCGCCACAGTTCGCATTGTGCGCATAGTCGAAGTAGAGAGTGTAGGACCCCTCATTTGTCAATTCAATGATTGGGGTGTTGATGAGCGCCGTGCCGACGGCCACACCGTAGTTGTACATGCGGATCATCCTGTTTCCGCCAGATTCATAGACGCCCCAGATTTCCTTAGGAGCCTCTGTGATTGTAATGGAAGTCGAAGTGCTGTTGTCCCAGCAAGTGGGAAGCGTTGCTGCCGGGAATCCCTCAAAGTCTTCGCTCCACGGCAATGAGGCGATGGCCTCGCACTGGGTGGTGAATGAAACCGGAGCGCTCCATTTGCTAAGGTCGTCTTCGTCGCATTTGCCTTGAACCACGGCTTCGTACCTGGTGTTGGCGTCCAGACCGGTGACGGTGCAAGGTGTCGTCTTACCGTTGAGCGTCTCCCACGTGTCGTAGATTACTTCGTGAACGGTGATGTCATCAACATAAAGGTAATATAAATATACAGAGGTATAGTTGATGGCAAAATACTTGGTGCCTTCAGGCATTGTGTCTAAAAAGATCTCCCATGAGTTGTCACTCTCGATTTCATCTCCCCACGTAAATTCAGACAGATCATTTGTCGTGGAGGAGTAACCCACACGGAAGGTTTCGTTGTAATCCTCTTCGGATGACTTATGGTAGAATTCAAGCACACCGGAGCCAGTGAGTTCCGGCGATATGAGATATTGGTCGAAATCACCATCATCTTCGCCGTCATAGGAGGAGAATTGAAATCCAAAGCTGCCATTCATGTTCGCAGTCGAATTGAGTCCCAGTTTATATGTGTTGTTGCCGTCTCCGAGGTCGGTAAGTGTCCAAACCGTCTTCAACGCCGTTGTATTTGCATACGATTCGAAATCCTCGGAGAGAACCACATTCGATGTAACCACAGGCGCCTCCCTGTATCTCACATTGTAGCGTTCGCTGACTCCAGTCCACGCCAATACGGCCGAGTTGTCGGAAATGTTGCTGGCAGTGAGGCCGTCGGGAACCCGGCAGGTGTAGCCCACTTTAATGTCATCAATATACCAGCCGTGGGCATTGCTTCCCTCGTACTTGAAAGCGAGCCGGATGGTCTGGCCCTTGTAGGCGGTAAGGTTAATGACGGTTTTCTCCCAAGCCGCCGTCACTGATGCCGGTGACCAAATTTCGGTTTCTCCGCCCGCAAGAATCACGACAGAACTCTTGCCATAGTCTTCCGGATAGGAGTTATACGACCAGAAGGAGAGCGTTACATCCGTATTGTCATCATGGTCATCTGCAATCGCAAGATCCGGAAGCACAAGATAGACATCGCCATAATAGTCGCTGTAGGCGCTGTAGGTTCCAGACATGGTATGATTGTAATCGTCTTGTCTCTGCCAGTCACGGATGCCTGCATTAATGGTGCTCCAGCAGGTGGGACAGAAGGTCTCATCTTCAAAATCCTCAGTGAAGGGTTGGTCCACGTCCACCAGGAGGGGTTCGCACCTTGTGCGGAAACTGACAGGATAGCTCCATTCGCTCTGCTCTTCCGCGCTGCAATACGCCCGCACTTTGGCTGTGTAGTCTGTCCCCGGGGCAAGGCCTTCAATGGTGAAGGGATTGCTGTTAGCTTCGATGAGATTTTCTTCATCATCGTTGAGCATGATCTGCCAAGCGGTGGCATAGCCGTTCTGCGTCCAGCCGAGGGTGGCCGTGCTGGCGCTAGTCATTTCTGCTGTCCTCAGGTCGATGGGTTTGCGGCAGTCTGACGCAACATCAATCTTGACATTGTCCACAAAGATTGCGCCATTGCCATAATTAGCATTGGCCAAGAACTGCAAGATGACTGATTCGCCCGCGTAGGCCGCCAGTGATATTTCAGCTTCGGAGAAGGAAATCGGATTGGAGGTGTTGTATGAGGCATTGGTGATGTCGTACGACTCTAATGTGGCAAACGAAACGCCGTTGTCGGTCGAAATCTTTACGTCAAACATGCCACAGCTTGCATGGTGGGAATAATTGAAAGAGAGAAAACTTTCCTCAGAAGGCAATTCGATTACCGGAGTATTGATAAGGGCAGTGCCGCTTAATGCATTCGTGTTATACATGCGGAGCATCTTGTTGCTGTTGTAGTTATGTATGCCCCAAATGTATTCAGGATGCGTGCCAACGGTTGTGGAGGTTGAGGCGGCGTTGTCCCAGCAGTCGGGAACGGTGGCGGCCGCCATGCTTTCAAAGTCCTCCGTCCACGGGAAGGAGGTGATGTGGTTGCACACGGTGGTGAAGTTGTCCACACTGCTCCAGCCGCTCACGCCGTAGAGACCGCCGCAGTTGGCCCGCACCTTGACGGTGTAGTCCGCACCGAGCGTGAGGCCTGTGAGGGTGTAGGGGTTCGCATCCGCGTCGATGGGATTCGCCTCGTCGCCGTTCAGGCAGATCTGCCAAGCGGTGGCGTCACCGTTCTCTGTCCAGCTCACAGTGGCTCCGTGAGCGGTGATTTCGGAAACGGCCAAATCGGTGGGAGCGGGACAGGCCTCGGGCGTGAGGAACGTGGTGTACACCACATCGCTGTAACGCTCGTCGCCGCAATCACGGCGGAGGTAGAAGACATAGCTGGTACTCTGCGACAGCGTCGAGAAGTTGGCGGAATTGGCCGTGGAGGATTCCCCACCGAAAGAGACATTTTCGGGATCGGGAACGGCCGTGGCCGAACAGACACTTTGCCAACGTGCACCGTCCACCTCATTCCATGTTACCATGGCGGTGAAAGCCGTAAGGTTGGAAACGCCGGTGATGGTGGGAACGGGGCAGACGAAGGGCTTCTCCTCCACAGTCACATCGTCCAAATAGAGGTATGCATCGCCATTGGCGTAGTTGGAAGTTCCCTTGAAGACGATGACCACCTCCTGGCCAGCGTAAGCGCTGAGGTCGAGGGGCGTCATCTGCGTCCATGAAGAAACTCCCGTAAGGCCGGTGGCGAGTGCCGTTTCGTGGGTTGCGCCGCCGTCGGTGGAGATATAGACGGAGTAGTCGCCGCCTTTGGGGTTCTTGTACCAGAAGGTCAGCTGCATGGCCGGATCAGCAGGCAGACTGAGCGGGACGGTCTTCAAGAAATTGGTTCTGCCATCGGCATTGGAAAATGAATTGAAGCGTATGCAGTTCGTGCCATCGTGGCTGGTGTTATGGGTGGCGCCATTTCCGCTGGTGCTGGTATTGTAGCACCATCTTTGATACACCATCTCGGTAGTCCCTTCCTCATTGTTCCAACAGTCGGGGATGGTGTTGTCCTCAGTAAGGCCGTTGAAGTCTTCCTTCCATGGGAAGGCAGTGACCGCATCGCACAGGGTGGTAAAGTTCAATTCACTGCTCCACTCGCTCACGCCGTCACCGCCGCCGCAGTTGGCACGCACCTTCACGGTGTAGGGGGTGTTCGGGGTGAGTCCCGTAAGGGTATAGGGATTTTCAGTAATATCAATAGGAGTGTTGATACCCTTCTGAATCTGCCAAGCCGAAGCCGAGCCAGCCTCCGTCCAGCCCAACACGACAGAATGATTGGTGATATTTGAAATGGTCAATGCGGTCGGTGCCGGGCAGGCCACGTCGGTGGTAAAGGCCACCACTGCGCTCTCCACGCTCTCTTCCAGTCCACTGTTGCACAGGCCCTTCACCTTCACCTCGTAGTCGGTTTCAGCATCCAAGCCTGTGAGCTGGGTACTTGTGGCGGGGGCATCCACATTTACGTTCTGCCATGCACCGGCAGCAATGGGCAAACCGATGACCACATTGTCGATATGCAAATCGTTGTCACCGTTGCCAGATGTTGTGGATTCGCCATAGAAGGCGATTTTCACGGTCTTGCCCACGTATGGGAAGAGGTCAATGTTTACATGCTCGCCATCGGTAGCAATGTCATTATATACGTACATTGAGCCACTGTTGTTCCACTCACGCAGAATGTGCCAACTGTCTTCATAATAAATCAGGACAACAAATCGGTCATCCTCGCAGGTGCCCGTACGCGGTTGATTGTTGTTATTATAGTCAGTCAATGCGAGGTCGAAGTCCAAAGCAAAGTCGCTGCCAATCTGGATTTCCGGAGTAATCAGCCAACCTCTAACCGAACTACCATAAATATCAATATACGCATGCTCGTCAAACACATTGTTTTTGGTACTAAAAACCCATTGTGATGAACCGCTTAAGGTTGCTGTTCCTGCCAAGATTTCAGACAGCAGCCCCGCTTTTCTTTCCCAGCCTGTCGGAGTCGAGCTGAAATTCTCGTTGACACCGTCAAAGTATGCCGCCGTTCTGTAGCTGACCGTATAGCTGCTGTTCTCGGCGAAGCCGCCCCATGCCACGTCGGCGGTATGGCCGGTGATATGGGTGACACTGTCGTCACTGAAAATCGGTGCCGGGCAGGCATCGGCGGTGGTGAAATTCACCTCATTGCTCCATGCGCTCACGCCGTCACCACCGCCGCAGTTGGCGCGCACCTTTACGGTATATGCGGTAGAAGCACTGAGACCTGTCAGCTCGAAGGGGTTGGTGTTGGCATCAACGGGATGGTCCTCATCGCCGTTGACACAGACCTGCCATGCAGTGGCCGTACCGTTCTCGGTCCAGCTCAGTTCCACACTGCTGGGATTGGGTTCCCCTGCGGGGAGAGCCGTGGGCGCCGGGCAAGCGATGTCGGTGGTGAAGGTGATGGGCTCCGTCTCGGTGCTCATACCGTCACCGCCGCAGTCGCCCTGCACCTTGGCTTCGTATTTGGTTTCAGCCGACAGACCGGTAAGGGTGGCGTTGGCGGTGGTAGGATGGGGCATGACAATCTGCCATGCAGTAGCATCCAATACATCACCCAACGTAATGTCATCAATGGCGACACCATAACCAAAATGATCTGTCATTTTGAAACCAATCTGGCAATTGGCGGCGTACGCTCCAAGCGGAAGCATTTCGTTTACTTCAGTCCATCCACTGTGGGCTACAGCAGTGGCAAAAATCTCGTTCCACTCACCGCCATTTATGCGGTAATAGATACCGAATTCATCAATGTCACCACTATAGTTACGATTGATGTACCACAGGTTGATATTGAGGCCGCTCTCCCCGCTTAAGTCCATGTTCGGAGTGACAAGATACGTCACATTGTTTTTCGCTGTATGAGTAATTTTGGCATTGTAAGATGATCCGTTATGTGCACCCGTTCCTGAGCTATGGTCGCCAGTACCGACACTCCATGTGGCATCGCCTTCATTGGTCCAGCCGGTGGGCATTGCATTGTCTTCGAAGTCAACATCGATAAACTCATGATGGCCGGGCTTCCTGTAGCTCACCACATAGCTGTCGCTGGTGCCTGTCCATGTCAGGGTGGCCTCATGCGCCGTCACACTGGAATATGCGAGAGACTTTGGCCGGAAACAGCTGGGAAGTTCCTCCACTGTAATATCATCCATATAGCAGCGGAAGTATCCTAAATACTTGATAGCGATGCGCTCAGCCGAAGCAGGAGCCCCACTCAAATCCACTGTCCTTGTTGTATAGGATGAGGAAGAGCTGAAGTCGTACAAAGACACAAACGTGGTGCCATCGTTGGCATCGGTCAGGTAGCCGATGTAAACTGTACCAGACGAAACTTTGTAAGAGAACGAAATCTGCAATTCGTTAACACCCTTGTTGGTAATCAGCGGAAGGCCAACCACCGCGTAATCGGAAGAGAACTCGGCACCATAACTGTCAATGTTCAGGGCTTTTGCACCAGTTTGCACATTACTGGAAGTTGTTTCAACAGCCAAGAAACTGCTCGCATCCGATTTATACAGCAGTTCCCATCCGGCAGAGGTCAGGTCACTCTCGGTGCTCATGGATTCAAACCCCTCGGTGTAGGGCACTGTAACTTGACTCCATATTGTCTGCGGCGCAGCAAGCGCTACAAGCATGGTCAGCAAAAAGTAGAATTTCTTCATAGTTGTAAAATTTTATTAATTATTTAATTTCAATTCTATAATATAACAATAACATTTTCAGGACTTTAAATACAACATAGTTAGTCTAAATACTGGCAGCAAATATAAACAAAAGGTTGTTGATATGTTTTATTTTTTATCAACATAACGGTTTTTTTTCAACAAAAAAATTAGAGGATACGGCCTATGGAGACGCCATATTATGACGTCTCTACAACCGGACAGAACGAACCTGTGTGCACAGAAAAATCGTAGAGACGGTACGTGTACCGTCTGATGAAGGATAATGTTCTCGTTTTACAGATATGGTCTCGTGACGCTGTCCGACGCGGTCAGCATTTCGGCGGGAGTGCCGGTGAACAGAATCCGTCCGCCGCTCTCCCCTCCCCCGGGACCGAGTTCGATGATGTAGTCGGCCTGCTTCATCACGTCGATGCTGTGTTCAATGAGAATCAACGTGTTGCCGGCATCGGTCATCTCGTTGAAGAGGGTGAGCAGTTTCCGCACATCGTCCAAATGGAGACCGTCGGTGGGTTCGTCCAGGATGAAGATTTCGCCCTTGCGGTGCAAGAAGTTGGCGAGCTTCACCCGCTGCAACTCGCCACCCGACAGGGTCGTCATTGCCTGATTCAAATGCAGATACCCAAGTCCCACCTTCTGCAGCGCGGTGAGCTGCGGCTGGAACGGCTGCCCCTCGAAGAAGGCGGCGGCCTCCTCCACCGACAGGTCCATCACCTCCGCGATGTTGAGCCCGCGGTACTTGGCAGCAAGGGCCTCGGAATTGTAGCGCGTGCCGTGGCAGACGTCGCACACCGTCTCGATCGACTCCATGAACGCCATGTCGGAAATGATGACGCCCTTGCCGCCGCATGCCGGACACGCCCCCTTCGAGTTGAACGAAAAGAGCTGCATGTTGGCGTTGTTGGCCTTGGCGAACAGCTTGCGGATGGTGTCGGCGATGTCGAGGTAGGTGGCAGGTGTGGAACGCAGGTTGATGCCGATGTTTTTCTGCCCGATGAAGATGGTTTCGCGGTCGCACTGTTGCTGGAAAACCTCCATCAAGGAGCTTTTTCCGGAGCCGGCCACGCCCGCCACCACCGTCATCACGCCGAACGGAACCTCCACGGTAAGGTTCTTCAGATTGTGGAGGGTGGCGTTCTCAATGCGGAAAGTGCCGGAAGGACGGCGCACCTGCGGTTTCATCTCGCTGTGGCTGCGCAACATACGTCCCGTTATCGTGTCCGATTTCAGAAGTTGTTCATAACTGCCTTCAAACATGATCTCCCCTCCCCTGCTGCCCGCCTCGGGCCCCATGTCCACGATGTGGTCGGCCATCGCGATGATTTCACGGTGATGTTCCACAATCAGGATTGTGTTCCCGTGGTCACGCAGATGGAAGAGGGATTTTTTCAGCCGGATGATGTCCTGCGGGTGCAGCCCCACGCTCGGCTCGTCCAGCACATACACCATATCCGTCAGGGCCGAATTGATGTACTTGGCGATCTTGATGCGCTGCGCCTCGCCGCCCGACAGCGTGCCGGTGCCACGGCTCAGCGACAGGTAGCCGAGCCCGATGTCGCACAACGCCTGCAGGCGCTTCGACAGTTCGCGCTTGATATCCACGGCCAACGGGTCGTCGATGGCAGCGATGAACTCCTGCACATCAGAAATGGGCATATCGCCCACTTCCGCTATATTTTTCCCGTTGATACGGCACGAACGGATTTTCTCATTCAGCCTCGTCCCGTTGCAGTCGGGACAGGTGCCCATCGTGAGCATCGGATTGAGCACCGCGGCATGCAGAAGGCCCTCTTCCGAATTGATGATACTGCGGTACATCCGGGGGATCAATCCTTCATACTTTGCGGTTTTCGGCCAGTTGGACGGCGGGTTCTTCAACTTGATTTGCGGAGAGTTCAAGAACAAATCCAGTTCCTCCGGCGAATAGTCCTTGATCTTTTTATCCAAATCGAAAAGACCGCTGTGCGCGTAACGAATCCAGCGCCAGCCGCCCTTTCCGAAGGCAATGTAGTGGATGGTGTCCTCGTCGTTGAGCGACTTGTCGAAGTCCACCAGCTTGTGGATGTCGAGCTCGCGGATCTCGCCCAGACCGGCGCAGCGTGGGCAGCTTCCGGCGGGATGGTTGAAGGAGAACGAGTCGGAATAACCCACAAACGGTTTTCCCACGCGGGAGAAAAGCAGGCGCAACAAAGCCTGTATGTCGGTATAGGTACCCACCGTGGAACGGCTGTTCGACGACGGTTTCTTCTGGTCGATGACGATGGTAACGGGCATGTTCTCAATCCGTTCCACCTTCGGACGGCCATATTTCGGAAGATACTGCTGGATGAAGGACGGGAAGGTCTCGTTCAGCTCCCGACGGCTTTCCGCCGCCAGCGTGTCCAGGCACAGCGACGACTTTCCCGAGCCTGAAACACCCGTGAAGACGGTGATTTTCCCCTTCGGAATCTCCAAAGAAACGTTCTTCAAATTATTTTCGGTGGCGCCGATGACACGGATTGACGACATAGTTAGTATTTGATTTGGGTTCGCTTCGCTCACATTTTGTTCACTTCGTTCACATTTGGGTTCGCTTCGCTCGCATTTGGGTTCGCTTCGTTCGCATTTGGGTTCACTTCGTTCACATTTGGGCTCGCTTCGTTCGCATTTGGGTTCACTTCGTTCACATTTGGGTTCGCTGCGCTCACATTTGGGCTCGCTTCGCTCGCATTTTTAATTAGACCTTCTACTTGATGAACCTGATGAACTTTATAAACTTTATAAACCTGCAACTTTTAAACCGTGAGTTTGACTTGGGCGTGGGCTTCGACGACGTTGATGGCGTAGTCGCCCAGTTTCTCGCTGTCGCCGATGATGTCCATGTAGTTGACACCTGTCTGGTAGTCGTACTTCTTGTCGTTCACGTCGGCCACGTTGTTCTCCTTGAGCTGCGTGCGGTAGATGTTGATTTCATTCTCAATATAGAGCGACTCGTGCGGATCGACGGCGTGGTCGGTGTCGGCAAGCACCTTCTCCATCTGGGTCAAAGCATTGTCGCACAGTTCCCACATGTGTTTGATATGGGAAACCTGCTCTTCGGTGAAACTCTCCTTGGCCTTGTACTTCCGGTTGATGACGCGGCTCATGTTGTAGCAGCTGTCGCAGATACTCTCAATCTCGGAAATCTCACGCAGCATACAGCGCAACTGCATCTTACTTTCGCCGCTCAAGCGTCCTTCGGACACGCGGTTGAGGTAGTCGGCGATTTCGACCTCCATGTTGTCGCTGATGTTCTCGTATTTCTCGATACGGGCGAAAAGTTTGGAAAATTCGTCAGGATCGGTAAGTTCAAGCAGTTGCGGCACGAAGCCGAACATGCGGTGGGCGCGCATCGCAAAGTGGTTGATTTCCTTGCGTGCCTCCAGCAGCGACAATTCGGCCGTGGAGAGCAGACCGCCGCTGATGAACTTGAGACGCATGTCCTCGTCCTCTTCCCTGCCCCGGATAATCTTGCAGACCACTTTTTCAAAGAGTTTGATGAACCACACAAGAATAAGGACGTTACAGAGGTTGAAGGCCGTGTGGAAGGCGCAGAGGGCGAAATTGATACGGGAGGCGGCATTCGGATCCTGCGTGATGTCGGCGGTGGTGTCGTAGCCCACCGTCGCACAAACCAACGAGATGAAGGGACGGAAGACAATCAGTACCCAGCAGACACCGAACAAATTGAAAATCAAGTGGGAAAGAGCCGCCCGTCGCGCCGACGGATTCGCGTTCCACGCCACGATGTTGGAGGTAATGGTGGTACCGATATTTTCACCCAGCACCAAGGCAATGCCCTGGTAGATGTCGGCGACACCGGTGGAGCAGAGAATCATCGTGATGGCCATGATGGCCACGGACGACTGCACGCACATGGTGAGGACCCCGCCGAGAATCAGGAACAGCACATACGACAGGAAACCGAAGTTGCGGCACGCCACGAAAAAGTTCATCACCGCCTCGTTGTGCGGAAGGTCCATGGCGATGGCGTTCTCGCGCAGGGTGGCGATACCCAGGAACAGGAACGAAAAACCGAAGATGAACTCGCCGAAGGAGCGCGCCCCCGGACTTTTGAAGTAGGAGGCGATGATGCCGACCGCAAACAGCGGGAACACGATGAGGCTCATCTGGAAGTTGAAGCCGAAGAGGGCGATGATCCAAGCGGTGACGGTGGTGCCGATGTTCGCGCCCATGATGACGGAAATGGCCTGTGCCAGCGTCAGCAAACCCGCGTTGACGAAGCTGACGGTCAGCACGGTGGTCGCCGTGGACGACTGTACGGCTGTGGTGACGATGGCACCCGTGCAGATGCCCGTGAAACGATTGGTGGTCATGGTGCCCAAAACCTTACGCAAACCACCGCCGGTGAGCTTTTGCAGCGCCTCACTCATCGTTTTCATACCGAACATCAACAAGGCGAGACAGCCCAAAAGCGTCAAAAATGTAAAGATGGTCATAAAACTATAGATGGGATTTTAGTGGTATATTTTTGCAACTATGCATAAAACAATGAGTTACTATTCTGTAAAACCAGCGCAAAAATAATAAAAAAAGCATATCCATCACAAAAAAACCTCAACTTTTTTCAGCAAAAAAAGAAAGAATAATCAAACTAAAATTCGTACTTTTGCGCCCTATTTTATACAATGTAATAAATGGAAGAAAACGAGGGTTACACGGACGAAGAGGTGATGCGCCTGGTGGAGAATTTCAAGGAGATGCTCCATACCGGCGAGATGCGATACATTGAAGACGAGGATTTGGAGGTCATCATCGAGAGCCTGATCGGGCAGATGGATTTCAGGACGGCCACCAAGGCGGTGAACTATGCCATCCGTTTGTTCCCCACCTCCCTTGTATTCAGATTGCTGAAAGTCAGGAAGCTGATGATGGAGCTGCGGCTCGATTCCGCAGGCAAGGAGCTTGACCGCATCGAGCAGGACTTTGCGCCCTCCGCCGAAATCTACCTGGAACGGTCGTTTTTCAGCAAGCTCACCGGCACCGACGAGAAGGCGTTCCCCCTTCTGAAAAAGGCACACAAGCTCGACCCCGACAGTCCAGAGATCAACCTGAACCTCGCGGGAGAATATGTGCGTCAGGGACTTTACGAGAAAGGATTCGCCCTGTTGCGGAAAGCGATGGACTACGACGAATACATTGAGGAGCAACTTTTCACCTTTTCCTACATCTTTGAAGAAAACGAGAAATGGGACGATGCCGTGCGCTTTTTCCATGCGCTGACAGAGGCTTATCCGCTAAGCAAGTCCAGCTGGTTCGCCCTCGGCCTGGCCTACAGCTGGAAGCGCGAGTTCCCGAAGGCCATCGACGCCTACCTCAACGCCATCAGCCTCGACGAAGAGGCCTCCACCGCCTACTTCAACATCGGCAACGCCTATTTCGAGATGGAGGACTACCCGCAGGCGCTCCACTACTATGAGGAGACCGCCCGCCTCGACGACCAGGATTTCCACGCCCTGAGCGGCATCGGCGACTGCTACTACTCGATGAACGAGTTTGACAAGGCTCTGGATGCGTACCATCAGGCCCTCATCCTCAACTCCGACACCACCGACGCGATGCTCGGCATCATCAACATCCTGCAGGAAACCGGGCGCGCGGCCGAGGCCGAGGACTTCATCATGCGGACCGTCGCAATGGAGCCCCGCAGCTTCGAACTTCTATTCTCCCTCCTCAATACCTACAAAGAGGAACAGCAACCGGAGATGTTGAAGAAGTTCTTCGACCTGACCATCAGCCAGATAGAAGAAAAAGACGACTTTCTTTTCTTCTTCGCCGCCTTCTGCTGCAATCTGAAGGATAACAGCGAAATACTTCCCCTCGCCACCGAACTGTTGAAGAGCTATCAGTACGAGGAGGAGTTCACCTTCTCCATTCCCTACCTTATGGCCGCCCTTTGCTATGTTTCGGGCGACTACGCCAACGGCAAGGAATACCTTTCCAACGCCTTGCTCATCAACTTCGAAGGGCACGAGCGCTTCCTCAGCATGCATCCCTCCCTTTCCGAAATCGAAGAGGTAAAGCTCCTCATCGAACGATACAGGTAAATTGAAAATTGAAAATTGAGAATTGAGAATTGAAAATTGAAAATTGAAAACTATAAATTTTAAATCAATGAAAAGAATCCTTATCACCTTGCTGTGCATCACCTTTGGGTTGCTCCAATTACATGCACAGAGCCACCGTGTTGTCAGCAATACGGACAACCAGATTACTTTCACTGTCTCTACGGGCACACTGTCCACCGAGGTCATCACCGTTGAAGAGGGGCAGTTCACCCGCCTGCTGATGGACGGCTGCGTTTCCGGCGTAAAGAATGTCGGCGAACCCGAGTTGCCAATGATAACGAAGTCCATTGAAATCCCCATCTGCGGCGATGTCCATGTGACCGCCACGGCGGGGCGCGTCCGCACCCTGTCAGCCGAGGAAGCAGGCATCCGCTACACGATATGGCCGACACAGATCCAATACGACAAGTCGTACACGGGCGACCGCGTCTTCCAGAAGAATGAAGCGGTCTATGCCACCAATGCGGACTATAAGCTGCCGTTGGCCATCATCGCCAAGGCCGGTATCGCCCGCGACGTGAACATGGCCACGGTCACCCTCTACCCCGTGCAGGTGAACCCTGTCACCAACACCGTGACGATTTACGACGACATCACCGTCACCGTGACCTACGACAACGTGAACATGGCCGCCACCCGCGAGATGAAGGCCAAGTACGCCAGCCCCGCCTTCAGCCGTCCCGCCGAGCTGATCAACCGCGTGGAGGGAGGACTCTCCCGCGACGCCCTTTCCACCCGCCCCGTGAAGATGCTCATCGTTGCCAACGACATGTTCAACGGCATGCTGGACGAATTCGCCAACTGGAAACGGCGCAAGGGCTTCATTGTGGAGATCGCCTACACAAGCACCACCGGCACCACCAATACAGCCATCAAGGACTACATCGCCACCCAATTCACCAATGCCACCGCGGACAACCCCGCCCCGACCTACGTGCTGCTGGTGGGTGACGTGGCACAGCTCCCCACTCACGACGGACAAACGGACAGTCACAAAACCGACCTCTACTATTTCACCCAAGTGGGCAACGACAACGTGCCGGACTGCTACTATGGCCGCTTCTCCGCACAGACCACGGCACAGCTCACCCCGCAGATTGACAAGACTCTGAAATACGAGCAACTCTCGCTGCCCGACCTGACCTACCTTGACCGCTGCGTATTGGTGGCCGGCAACGACAACAGCCAAAGCGGCGACTTCGGCTACAGCCACGGAAATCCCACCATCCACTATTTCGCGGACAATCTGGCTCCCGAGTTCTTCACCACCATCGACACCTACTACAACCCCCACGCCAGCTCCGACGACGCCACCATCCGCACCAAAATCTCGAATGGAACAGGATTTGCCAACTATACGGCACACTGCAGCGCCGCCGGCTGGGCCGACCCCTCTTTCACCACCACCCACGTTCCCTCGATGACCAACACCAACAAATATGGCTTCATGATCGGCAACTGCTGCCAGTCGAACACGTTTGCTGAGAGCGAGTGCTTCGGAGAAGCCCTTCTGCGCTTGGCCAACAAAGGCGCTGTCGGCTACGTCGGAGGCTCGAACAACACGCTGTGGCACCACGATTACTATTGGGCCATCGGTGCGCGTGGAACATTGAGCACCAGCTGCAGCAACTGCAACAACGTCACCTACGATGCGAACAACTTAGGTGCGTACGACCGCATGTGCCACACCCACGGCGAAGCCTTCCCCGACTGGTACGTGACCCAAGGCTCCGTTGTGCGCGCCGGCAACATGGCCGTGCAGGATGCATACGGTGCCAACGACAACTATGTGAAATACTATTGGGAAATCTATCATCTGATGGGCGACCCGTCGGTGATGCCCTGGCTCGGACAGCCCGCCGACATGACCATCCTCGTGGACAACGTCGCGCCTGTCAGCAACACCATTGAACTGATTGACGGCACCACTTCCATCGCCGTCTCCACCGGTGCGCCTTACAGTTATGTGGCCCTCACGCACAACCTCACCCTCATCACCGCCACGTTGACAGATGCCAACGGCAACTGCACGCTCAACTTCCCCGCCATGGCCGCCGGTGAGACCTACGAGCTGGCCGCCTCCGCACAGAACTACAGGACCACCTTCACCACCATCAACGCCATGGCCGGCGAGGGTGCCCGCGTGACCATCACCGATGTGGCCGTCACCAATGATGCCCAGGCCGTGGCCAACGCCCACCTCACCTTAGACGTTACCATCACCAACCGCTTCCCTGATGCTGCCACCAACACGAGCATCAACGCGGTCACCACTTCCAACCAAATCACATTGACCGACGCCACGGAATCGGTCGGAACGGTGAACAGCGGTGCCACCACCACCCTGACCGCCTCCTTCGCACTCAATGTCGGCAATGCCATTTCGGACGGCGATGTCGCCACCATTGAGTTCACGGTCAGCTACCTGAGCCAAGGCAATGCCGAAACCACCACCTACACCTACAATCTGGTTCTGGTGGACGCGCTCCTTGACTACGTCAGCGACAGCTACGCCATTTCTGTCGGCAACAACGACAACATCATCGATCCGGGTGAAACCGTCACCATCACCATCGTGGATGCCAACACCGGCCACGCCACGGCGGAGAACGTGGTTTCCGAACTCTCCACCTACTACAACCTCACGCCCGTCACCAGCGGCGCCGTGAATATCGGCAGCCTGAACCCGCAGGCACAGTGCACCTCCAACTTCACGGTGAACATCGGCAGCGCCGTTCCCGGTGGCACGATGGTACCCTTCTTCCACCATATTTACAGCACTACCAACGCCGCACTGACAAGAGTGGACACCGTTTGGATTATGGTGGGCGAAACGACTGCCACGGAGACATGGGAGAGCGGCGACATGAGTCAGTTTGCATGGACGACAAGCGAGACCTACCCGTGGACGATAGAAAACAGCGGAGCCTACGCGGGTACCTACTGCGCACGTTCTGGCAACTACAACGTAAACAGCAGCGTTTCAGAACTGCAGTTGGTTATTAACGCACCCACTGCCGGCGAGATCTCCTATTATAGCAAGGTTTCCTCCGAAAGCAACTACGACTTCTTCCGCTGCTATATCGATGACGTACAGATGGAGCAGCGCTCCGGCAACGGAAGCTGGGTTTTATCCACCTGGCCGATTGAGGCAGGTGTCCACACGCTGAAATTCGCATACGAAAAAGACTATTCACAACACAGCAACTCCGACTATGCCTGGGTGGACAACATCACCTTCCCCGGCATGGGCGAAATCGCGCCCGAACCTGAAGCGCTGAACGACATCAGCCACAGCGTCATCATCACCACCGGCAACGGCGACGCCGACATCAACCCTGGTGAAAGCATTGACCTCATCATCACGACGGAGAACCTCAGCGAGGAGGGAATGTCCAACGTGTCGTCCGTGCTGAGCACGACCTCCCCGTACGTCACTATCGGCAATGCCGACGAAACCATTGCCTACATTGCACCGGCCAGCACTGCCACCACCACCTACCACATCACCATTGACCCCAACACGCCCGACAGCACCGCCATCACCTTCTTCCACGTGGCCTCCACCGTCAACCATACCAGTCCGACCTATTCCGCCACCATCAACGTTTACGAGGTGGCGACCCCGAGACTGGTCAAGCTGGGTGACAGCTACACCATCAGCGGCGGGAACAACGACAACACCATCGACCCGGGCGAAACGGTCATCCTGACCATCACCGACCAGAACACCGGCCGTGCCGACGCTCCCGACGTAATTTCGCATCTCACCACCTACTACACCCCGGCTGCGGTGACCAACGGCACCATTAATGTCGGCACCATCGAGGCGGGCGACGAATACGCTTCCGCATTCACCATCAACATCGGTGCTGACGTTCCTGTGGGAACCATCATCCCGTACGTCCACCACATCTTCAGTACAACGGATGCCCGTGCCGACCGCATTGACACCATCTGGCTCACCGTCGGCAGCACCGAGGCCACGGAAGACTGGGAAAGCGGCGACTTCACCCAGTTCGAATGGACGAACAACAGCCAGTATCCGTGGGTCATCGTAGAAAACGCCGATGATGTGCTCGGCGGAAGCTACTACGCCAAATCTGGAAACGCCGGCCGCCGTAACACAGAGTCCAACCTTGAACTCTCCATCGACTGCACCGACGGTGAAATCAGCTTCTACTCCAAAGTTGCGGCAAGACCCAACTACGGTTTCTTCCGTTTCTATATTGACGGCGTACAGCAGTACGAGGTCAGCAACGGTGTGCAAAGTTCCGGCGGATGGGGTGGCACTTACACCGACACTTGCACGTGGCAGTATCATGCCTTCCCCATCACGGCAGGTACCCATACCATCCAGTTCTCTTATGTCAGGAGCAACACCGGCTATGGCAACACTGCCTATGGTTCCGACTGCGCCAAGGTGGACAACATCACTTGGCCCACTTCTGCCGGTGGCGGAATCGCGCCGATGCCGGAAGGAATCCTCATCACGGCGGCCGGCCTGAACGCCAGCAGCAACGGCTATGAATTGGAGACAGCCCACTTCGATGTTTCCATCGAGAACAACAGCAGCGACGCCATCGAGAATGTCACCCTTACGATGACCACCACCTCCGCCAACCTCACCCTCACCGACAACACCGAAACCATCGCCAGCATTGACGGCGGAACAACGCTCGACCTCACCGGTATCTTCGCCGGCGACATTGCCGCCGTGGCCGACGGTCATGTGGTGAACTGCACCGTCACCGCCGACTACCTCCTGGGCGACGTCCCGACACAACAGACCTACAGTTTCAGCTTCACCGTCCACTCCGCCATCCTGCAGGATATGACCCACGCTGAAACCATCGTCGAGGGCAACGGCGACGACGAGATCAACCCGGGTGAAACCGTGGAGGTTGTCGTCACCACCGGCAACGTCGGTGTCACCGCCATCAGCGGAGTGACTTCCGAGCTCACGACCATTTCACCCTACGCCACCATCACCGGTGCCACCCAGACCCTGAACAACATTGCCGCCAACGGCACCACGACCACCACCTACACGGTGAACATTGCCGCCAACACGCCCGACAACTCCGACCTTGTCTTCACGCACACGGCTTCGGACGCCATCCACGGCAGCACCACCCTTTCCTTCACCCTCCACGTGGTGGAAGTGGCCATGGCCAACCTGAACGATGTCAGCCACACCGAGACCATCATTTCCGGCAACAATGACAACATCGTCAATCCCGGCGAGATCGTCCGCATCAACGTCAATACCCGCAACGACGGCCGCGCCGGTGCCAGCAACGCAGTTTCCGAACTGACCGCCGACTCCCCGTATGCCACCGTCAACAACGGAACGCAGACTATCGGAGCCATCGCATCGAGCGCCTCCGTGAACTCTCAATTCGACGTCACCGTATCCGAAGAAACACCGGACGGCACGGTCATCAACTTTACCCACACCATGTACAGCGACGAAGACACCTGCTCGATGTCCTTCAGCATCACCGTGACGGCCTACATCGGCACACCCGACCTCGTCGATGCCAGCTACACAGTCAGCATCACCAGCGGCAACAACGACAACGACATCAACCCGGGTGAAACCATCAAGGTGACGGTTTACAGCCGCAACGACGGCGACGGCAACGCCGAGAACATCGTCTCCACACTGATGACCACCTCCGCCTACGCCACCATTGAAACACCTGTGGTCAACTTTGCCGGCGCGGCCCCGAACGCCAGTCTCACCTCCCAGTACAACGTCGCCATTGACGCCAATGCGACCAACAACACCACGATCTCCTTCACGCACAACATCACCGACGGCACCAGCAGCGACAACCTCAGCTTCGACATCGTCATCGTTGCGCCCGTGGAGGACGGCATCAGTGAAAACGGCCTTTCCACCGTCACCTTCTTCCCGAACCCGACAACCTCGGACGTGAACGTGGAACTCGGCAGCGGCGTGCGAGCCACGAGTATCCGCCTTTTCAACACCGTCGGACAATTAATCTCCACCACGGACGTTAAAGGAAGTGTGACAATCCTTCATCTGAACGAACTGCCCAACGGCATCTACTTCGTCCAGATTTACAACGGCAACGAACTCATCACCACCGGAAAAGTGGTCAAACGGTAAAGAATATTCTCTTGAAACAAGTGACCCTGCGGATTGCACCACGGGGTCACTTTATATAAAACACAATCACCAAAATGACAACAACGCTCCGAAAAGTTCTTCTTGTGATTCTGATTGCAGCACCCTTCCTCGCCCTACAGGCACAGGAGTCCATCACCATTGACGAGTGCCAGCGGTTAGCCGTTGCGCAGTCGTCCGCCAACGTCCAGAAGGAGCTCAACGAGCAGCTGCTGAAAGTGAAACTGAACGATGTGTCGTCGCACTACTACCCCACCCTGCAAATCGATGGGGCTATCGGGTATCTGTCGGCGATGACCGAACTGCCCACGGCCATCGCCGATGACTACGGCATTCCCGCCCAGAGGCACGACCTCTACAACGTAAGTCTGAACCTCCAGCAGGTGTTGTTCGACGGCCTCCAAGCCACCTATGGGCGGAAACGGGAACGTCTGCTCAACAAGAACGAAATCAACAAGTTGGACATCTCCATCAGCAAAATCAAAGAGAATGTCATCAACATCTACCTCAACCTGTTGATTATCGACAAGCAAATCAAGATTCTTTCCAATGTCGAAAACACCTTTCAGGAGCAGTCCGAACAGCTGAAGGCCTTGCTGAAAGCGGGCGTCGTCTATGCCAACTCCATCGCGCAGTTGGATTTGGAAGGGCTTAAAATCCAACAGCAGAAAGACGAACTCCAAGCCACCCGAGAGTCACTGCTTGCCTCCCTTTCCATCCTCACCGGCAAAGACCTCACCTCGGTCACGCTCATCATCCCCGACATTCCCGAAGTGGAAGACAACACACAGTCCTCACGATACGAATTTTCCATCTTTGAAAACGAGAAAGCGAACCTGGCATACCAGCGCAAGATGCACATTTCCAAAAGCTTGCCCAAACTGACTCTTTTGGCTGTCGGCGGCTACGGTCGGCCCACCTACAACCTGTTGGCGACCAAAGCCGACTGGTTCTACGCTGTCGGAATCAAGTTCGTTGTCCCTCTCATCGACTGGGCCAAAACAAAAGGTGTCAGCGACATCATCGACCTGCAGACCTCCATCCTGGAGAGCCAGCAAGCCGACTTCACGAAGGCCAACCAAATCGCCATCCAGGAGAAACTGAACGAGGTAAAACGAATCGAGCGCCTGCTTGTGCTTGATGAACAAATCATTCAGAAATATCAAGAAATCAAAGAAACAGCCAACACACAGCTCCTCAACGGCACCATCACCGTCATTGACTTTATCAAACAGCAAAACGATGAATTACAAGCTATTATGGGAAAAGAGGTGCATAATATCCAGCTGTTAAAGGCAAAATACGAGTTATTGGCGTTGAAGGGGAAACTGTAAGTTAAAAGTTAAAAGTTAGAAGGTAAAAGGTAAAAAGTAGAAGGTAAAATTCCCCTTCTATGTAGAAGGGGTGCCCGAAGGGCGGGGTAGTAGAAAATATGACACAAAAGAAAATCATCCACGGTTTAATGTTTTTGCTAGCATTGTTTTTGCTGGCACAAACAGCAATTGCCCAGAAAGTGCAGCCTGTGGTGATTGAAGGGAAAGCGGAGTTCGCGGCAGGTATGGAGGTGCGGCTCATCGCCTACACCGACCTCCTCTCCTACCGGCAGGAGGTGGTGGCGACCGACAAAATCGGCAAAGACGGCAGCTTCAAGCTCACATTCCCCACCCGCCAGATCCAATTGGTGCAACTCGCCATACGCACCTCCAAAGCGGAGTTTTACGTGGCGCCGGAACGAACCTACCACTTCACGGTCGATATGGACCCGCAACTCTTCCAACTCCTCAACCCGATGGAATACGGCGGCTTTTTACAGATAAAAAACGAGAACGCCACCACCAACGACCTGAACTACAAAATCAACCGCTTTGAGCAAACCGCCAGCGACATCGTCGACTTCTTTGCCCCCAACATCATCGGAGATTTGGGGAAAAACGAGTTCGACTCCATTTCCACCCACATTAAAGCACGCTTTCCCATCGAATACGACCCCGCCAATTTCTACAAATCATACATATATTATTATTATGCGGAATTAGAGGCACTGATCCTCCACAAATCGCCTGACTCACTCTACACAAAATACCTCAACAACGATTACGTCCTGTACGAGAATCCTTCCTATATGTCGTTCCTTAATAGCTTTTACGACAATTACTTACTCACTTCACCTCGCATCGGACAAGAGATATTGGAACACGCCATCAACGATGAAGGCAATTTTCTTTCCGTCTTCAATGCCATTGGCAAGGACCCGTTATTGGTGAACGAGCAGCTCAGGGAGCTGGCTATCCTCATCAATCTTCCGGAACTCTATGAGGATAAGTATTTTAACA
>JAEEGL017453682.1_pt1 | contig 28478 bp, 18 predicted proteins | sample 9134231 | NCBI WGS metagenome assembly JAEEGL01 (sample SAMN16246548, study PRJNA631951) | gut metagenome | biome: gut microbiome; feature: rumen; material: fiber-attached | host: Bos | place: Iran: Karaj | collected 2018-10
GACAGTGACGCAGCAGCAAATGACAGAACAATAGCTCCTTTTGGACTTTCAGCTTCGGGCGAAACGCTTATGCTTAGTGACTCGAACGGCAATAAAGTCCAGACTGTGACTGTTGGAGCACTTGCGGCTGATGACACATACGGACAGTATCCTGATGGATGCGGCGTGTTCTATACGCTGAAAGGTACCCCAGATAAGCCAAATACCGCTCCGGAAGGAACCGATGCAGTACATGCGCCGAAATTCTCAAAGGAAAGCGGCTTTTACGACAGCAGCTTTTCCCTTACACTCACTGCTGATGAGGGATGTGATATATACTATACCACAGACGGCAGCGATCCCGTATACGGCTCTAAAAAATACACCGAGCCTATCACGGTGAAGGATATGTCGGATACCGAGAACCGACTGAGCGCACGTACAGATATCGTTCCCAACGGTGCGGAAGCTCCACGTGGAAATGTGGATAAAGCTTTCGTTGTAAGAGCTGTTGCAGTGGACAAGGAGAACCGTGCAAGCGAATACATTACAAATACTTATTTTATCGGTAAGACTAATTCTGGCTACTATAAGAATATGAAGGTGGTCTCTCTTGTAACAGACCCTGGCAATCTTTTCGACCATGATAAAGGCATATACTGCCTCGGAAAGATTTACGACGAGAACAAGTATAACGGTGCAAAAAATCCTTGGGAATACCGCGCAAATTATACCATGAAGGGTAAGGAATGGGAACGCCCGGCAAGATTCACCATGTTTGAGAAAGGCGAAAAGGTCATCGACCAGAATGTCGGTATCCGTATCAAAGGCGCTTTCTCAAGAGCTATCGCACAGAAGAGCTTCAATATCTTTACAGATAAGGAATACGGCGCAGAGGAATTCAATTATGATTTCTTCTCTGGCAGTGCTGTAAAGGCAACAAACGGTAAGGCTATAAAGAAATTCAACGGCATTGTTCTCCGTAACGGTGGAAATGACAATACAGGAGCTTTCTTCCGCGACAGTATCAACCAGAATCTCGTAAGCGACAAATCATTCGCATCTCAGGCTACATCGGAATGCATCGTTTTTGTCGATGGAGAGTTTTGGGGTATTTACCAGATAATGGAAAAGATTAACAAGAGCTATATCAACGATCATTACGGAATAAAGAAAAGCGACGTAGCAATCATAAAGAACGGTGGACTTGAGGAAGGCTCGGATAATGATCTCAGAGACTGGCGTGATCTCTGTGACCGTATCGCTAACGGAAATATGTCATATGACGAATTCTGCAGCAAGGTTGATATTCAGGGATTTATGGAATATTTTGCAGCTCAGATCTACTGGTCGAATGCAGACTGGCCTCAGAATAATTACAGTGCATGGCGTTCAAATGTTGTCGATGAGACAAATCCATATGCTGACGGCAAATGGCGCATGATACTTTTTGATACCGAATCCGGACAGGGCCTTTATGGTACTGAGGATAAGTCATATTCAGCCGACTGCTACAATCGTATAAACGGAAATTATAGTCAGCTTGCAAAAGTATTCAATGGGCTGCTTAGGAATGAACAGTTCAGACTGAAATTTGCAAGGACAATGATGGATCTTATCAATACAAGCTTTGAACCCAACAGGGTAAAAGCTGTCATCAACAAATACAGGTCAAATTTCAAACAGCAGGTCGCAGATACGTTCGAACGCTTCCATTCAGGCAGTTTATCCGGATCAAATGCTGAAAGACGATTTGAGGGCGATATGAACACTGTTACCGAGTTCTACACACAGCGTCCTGCTGTTGCCGAGCGTACAACAAGATCTGCCATGAGGCTTTCCTCAGGCACTCACAAGCTTAATATTGTAAACACTGCCGACAGCGGAAGCATCAAGCTCAATTCCCTTGACCTTGGAACTATAGGAAGTTGGAGTGGAAATTACCACTCTGATTATGATATTTACATCAAGGCCATCCCTGTTGAAGGACGTGCATTCTCATACTGGAAAATCAACGGTGCAAGGATCACAAGTGGAGATGCCAATGCCCAGTCCATCAAGATAAGACTTGAAGGAGATGCAACAGTGGAAGCTGTATATCGTGGTGTTAACGATCCGGCACCTGTGACTACAACTGTTACCACAACCGTTGCTACAACCACCAAAACTACAGTAGCCACCACGACAACCAAGGCTAGCACAACGACGACACGTTCAAACTCTGTGAAATATAAGGTATTCAATGACAGCCTCACATGGGAGGACGCAAAAAATTACTGTGAGAGCCTGGGCGGTCATCTTGCCGTAATAACATCTGAGAAAGAGCAGACAGAAATATTCAATGCAATAAACGCACAGTCTGCAACAAAACCCTATTACTGGATAGGCAGCAGCCGTGATAAAAATGGAAAGATAAACTGGGTTACAGGCGAAGCAATGAACTATACCAACTGGGAGACTGGAAAGCCTGACAATTACGCAGGCGTTGAGAACTACATGATAATTATGAAGCATAACGGCAAGTGGGACGACAACGAGCTCACAGGCTGGGCGGGTAATATCGACAATATGGGCTTTGTCTGCGAATGGGAAACAACTACCGCCCAGACAAATACTACTCAGACCAGAATTGGTACAAAAGCTCTTGCTCCTGTCGTACAGGCTGAGACTTATGATTATATGTCCGGAATTGATTCAGAGAACTGCTCCGAGGGCGGACTTGATGTTGCATATGCCGAAAACGGCGACTATATCGGATACAAGCAGATAGACATGACCAACGTCAGAAAAATCGATTTCCGTATAGGTTCAAACGGTGCAAATGCTTCCCTTGAGATTCGTATTGATGATCCGAATGGTCAGGTCATAGGAAAAATGGATGTTAAAAGCTCAAGTGGCTGGCAGACATGGAATACACAAACATGTGCTATCAATGAGATCAATGGCAAGCATGATGTTTACTTTGTGTTTAAAGGTGGAGAAGGTTACCTTTACAATATAAACTGGTGGAGGACAGACAAGACTGTCAATAAATATGCTATCGGCGATTTGAATGAGGATGGAAAGATCGATGTTTATGATCTTTGCTGCATGAAAAGGGCAGTTCTTACAGGAGAAGCTGTTAATTTTGGAGCTGCTGATATCAATGATGATGATGCTATAAACAGCGCTGATCTTGTGCTCCTTAAGAAGTTTATAATGGGAGATATCAAGTCGTTCTGATGAGTGAATAGCTAGTATTTTAATATAAAGCCGCTTTAGTGGTGATGAGTATATAAAAGCTTATATTTTATATCGTGGTAGAACTCTTTTTCAAAATAATTTTACTCGATAGAAGGCATAAAACTGTTATATAAACATCACGTTTAAGCGGCTTTTTGCTTTAAGTGTTTGCTATATATTGCAAAAAAACAGAATACAACCTAAAAGGAGGACAATATGACATTACAGCAGCTTAAATACATCATCACAATAGCTGAAACAGGTTCTATCACTACTGCGGCACAGCGCCTTTTTATAGCTCAACCAAGCCTTTCAAAATCCGTTGCAGAGTTGGAGAAGGAAATGGGCATAACCATTTTTAACCGAAGTAACAGGGGCGTTTATCTTTCCGAAGATGGAACAAAGTTCCTTTCATATGCACGGCAGATCGTAGAACAGGCAGAGCTACTCGAAAACGAGTACAAATCCACTGCTCCACCGAGAAGAGCATTTGCGGTATCTGCACAGCATTATGCATTTGTAGTCAATGCTTTTGTGGAGCTTGTGCGTGAATATGGTCGGGAGAAGTACGAGTTTTCACTTCGTGAACTGAAAACAGCAGAGATAATAGACGACATACGCACTCATAGAAGCGATATCGGAGTCATTTTTCTCAGCAGCTTCAATCGCGAGGTTATAAGGCATATTTTGCAGAACGAGGAGATACGTTTTGAACCTCTTTTTACTGCGAAGCCACATGTTTTTGTAAGCAGAAGCAATCCCCTTGTGGGCAGGAGTTCAGTAACTCTCGACGACTTGAAGGCTTTTCCACGTCTTACATACGATCAGGGCGTGAAAAATTCCTTTTACTTTGCAGAGGAACTTCATATAACGGCGGAAAGTCCGAAAAATATAGTGGTTTCCGACAGGGCGACACTTTTCAATCTTCTTATTGGACTTGACGGATATACAATATCGTCGGGAATACTAAGCTCTGATCTTAACGGCAGCAATATCGTTTCAATCCCTCTTGAAAGCGACGAGAAAATGGAAATAGGCTACATAATCACTACTGATCGTCCAATGAACGAGCTCACGGAGCGATATCTCGATCATCTTAAGGAGTACATCGCTAATTATTCATCCTGATATAGCTTTTAGCTATGGGACTGCATTGCTTTTTGATATTAACACATTTCTGCCCGATATGATATAATTGATACAGAACCAAAACATATCGGAGGAATAGGAAATGAAGACATCAATTATCGGATACCCAAGAATAGGAAATTTACGTGAACTTAAGTTCGCATGTGAGAAGTACTTCCGCGGTGAGATAACAGCGGCTGAGCTTGAAAAAATAGCAAAGGAGATTCGTTTATATAATCTTAACTTACAGGATAAAAGTGGGCTCGATTTTATCCCATCCAACGATTTTTCATTCTATGATGGAGTTCTTGACACAGCTTTCTTGCTAAATGTAGTTCCTGAGAGATACACTGCCCTTGGACTTTCGAAGCTTGATACGTATTTTGCAGCAGCAAGAGGTTATCAGGGCGAAAAAGGTGACGTCAAGGCATTTGCCATGAAGAAGTGGTATAATACCAATTATCATTACATGGTTCCGGAGATAGACGACAGCACGGAGATTAAGCTTGTAGGAACAAAGCCATTTGAGCTTTTCAGTGAAACTCTAGGTAGCGGCGTTAAGACCAAGCCTGTTATCATCGGAGCTTATACATTTCTGAAGCTTGCAAGGTACAAGGGCAACAAGAAAGCAGTTGATTTTATTGAAAGTATTGCCTTTGCATATTCGGAACTGTTGAAAAAGTTTAGAGACCTAGGTGCAGAGTGGATACAGTTTGATGAGCCGTCGCTGGTTATGGATATGAATGCCGATGATATTCAGCTTTTTAAAGTTTTATATGAGAAAATACTGTCGAATAAGGGGAACATTAACGTGCTTGTACAGACATATTTCGGAGATGTTCGTGACTGTTACAAGGAACTCTGCAAACTTGATTTTGACGGTATAGGTTTGGATTTCACAGAGGGTAAAAGATCTCTTGAGCTTGTAAAGGAGAACGGATTCCCAGATGGAAAAACTTTGTTTGCTGGCGTTGTGAACGGTAAGAATATCTGGTGTAACAATTATGCTTCTACGCTCATTAAGCTTTCCGAACTTGAAAAACTTGCACATGATATAGTTATAAATACATCTTGTTCGCTTCTGCACGTTCCGTGTACTCTTGCGAACGAAACAAAGCTAGAGGAGCGATTCAAGAAGCATTTCGCATATGCGGAGGAAAAACTTTCAGAGCTTGCTGAGCTAAAGAAAATAACAGGTTCTAATTGTCCCTCAGAGACAGAGGAATATCGCAGAAATGCTGCTCTCCACAGTGAGCCTAGAAGTGGTGGCAATGAGAATGTAAGGAAAAAGGTTGCAACCCTTACGGAAAAAGACTTCATAAGACTTCCAGAGTTTGCTGAGCGTGAAAAAATACAGAAAAAGAAGTTCAAACTTCCACTTTTTCCGACTACGACTATCGGCTCTTTCCCTCAAACGGCAGATGTAAAGGCTAAGCGCAGCGCTTACCGTAAGGGGGAGATATCTGACAGCGATTATGATTTCTTTATTGAGAAGAAGATAGCAGAATGTGTTGCTTTGCAGGAGGAAATAGGTCTTGACGTGTTGGTTCACGGAGAATTTGAGCGTAATGATATGGTCGAGTACTTCGGTGAATGTCTTGATGGCTATCTCTTTACAGAAAAAGCGTGGGTACAGTCATATGGCACACGTTGCGTGAAGCCGCCTGTTATTTGGGGAGATATTTCACGCGCAAAGCCTATTACGGTAAAATGGTCGACCTACGCTCAGAGCCTTACCGAAAAGCCAATGAAGGGAATGCTCACAGGACCTGTAACCATACTTAACTGGTCGTTCCCAAGAGAGGATATTACCCTTAGGGAAAGTGCTTTGCAGATAGCTCTTGCGATACGTGAAGAGGTCCTTGACCTTGAAGCCAATGGTATCAGTATTATACAGGTGGACGAAGCCGCTCTGCGTGAAAAGCTACCGCTTCGCAGGTCTGACTGGAGAGAGGATTACCTTGACTGGGCAATACCTGCATTTAGATACGTGCATAGTGGCGTAAAACCTGAAACCCAAATACATACACATATGTGTTATAGCGAATTTGCTGATATTATCAAGGATATTGATGATATGGATGCAGACGTCATCACCTTTGAAGCTTCAAGATCTGATATGACCATACTAGATGTACTTAAGGAGAATAACTTCAGAACTGAGGTTGGACCAGGAGTTTACGACATCCACTCACCGAGAGTCCCTTCAAAGGATGAGATAAAGGCTGCTATCAGCAAGATGAGAGAGCGTATCAATGATGAAAAGTTGTGGATAAACCCTGACTGTGGACTTAAAACAAGAGGAAATGAGGAAACTGTTCCGAGTCTTAAGAATCTTGTGAATGCTGCGAAAGAGGAAAGATATGAAAACAGCTGAATTATTTGAAAATAAAACTGTATTTTCTCTCGAAGTTTTTCCGCCAAAGCCTGATTCTGATGAAAGCGTGATATATGACACTCTCGAGGAGCTTTCTGATATCTCTCCAGATTTTATAAGCGTAACTTATGGTGCTGGAGGTGGAAATAATGGTTGCAAGACCATACAGATAGCCTCCGATATAAAGCACAGATACGGAGTTGAAAGCGTTGCACATCTGCCATGTATTGATTTGAATAAGGAACAGGCTGTGGAGATACTTGACAGGTTGCAGTCTAATGGCATAGAAAATGTGCTTGCACTTCGCGGAGACAGGCATGATGGGATAGTTTCAACAGGAGATTTTTGTCATGCAAGTGACCTTATATCTTTTATAAAAGAAAACTATAACCTCAACGTTATCGCTGCCTGCTATCCGGAGATTCATCCTGAGAGCAAAAGTGCTGTCGATGACCTCAAATGGCTCAGATACAAGGCGGATTGTGGTGCAGACCACTTGATAACCCAGCTTTTCCTTGATAACATATATTTTTACGATTTTTACGAAAAGGCTCGTATCGCAGGTGTAAGAGTGCCTATTGAGGCCGGAATCATGCCAGTTACCAACAAGAAACAGATTGAACGTATGGTGAAGCTATGTGGTGTGGAACTTCCGAAAAAGTTTGTCCGTGTCCTTGAAAAGTACGAGCATAATGAGATTGCTCTCCGTGATGCAGGTATTGCATACGCTATAGATCAGATAACTGACCTCATTACTGAGGGAGTTGACGGTATACACCTTTATACCATGAATAATCCTTATGTTGCACATAAGATATTTGACGCCGTACAAAGCCTTTTTGCAGTTAGTGTGTCTACTTCGGTGTGAATTACTTCCATTTACTAAATGAATAAGCTCTCCATAGAACTTTGATACAGTTCTATGGAGAGCTTATTATCTATTACTCATAAAAATCAATTTTGTAATAGTTCACGGCATTTATCTGAAAGAGCTTCATATTTTTCTGAAATATTGCTGAGAAGAGCAGAAATATCACTGGCCTTGTGTGTTTCGGCATGTTGCAGATAGCTAGAAAGCATTTCTTCTGCTTCTTCTTTTTTTAGGGCTCTCATTCCTGCGAAAGGGCCTTCCATAAACAGAGCAGACAACACTTTTGTGATATCGCTGAATTGTTCATCGGTGATATCACCTTTCATAAGTGATGAAATATCGACTTTTTCATATACGTCAAGAGCGGAATACTCAGCAAGGACATTATTGACGATACCTTCATGGAGAAGCCAGTCTTTTATTTCCTTAGTTTCGGGTTCGAGACGTGCAACTGCGTGTATTTTGCCCCAGCCGTGTACCTTTTGTGCAAGGTCGAAAACCTCATTGTTACCGTTTGGCCAGGTCATCATATTGAATACGGAAAACAGGGTGAATTCGTCACTGAGTCCGAGAATTCTGACTACATTCTTGATTTGTTCGTCGGGTTCTGAGAGTATTTCCAGTATTATCAGTCCGAACTTGACCATTTCTACAATTTTGCTTGACAGGCATCTGAAAGTAAGGTTTACTATTTTTTCAAGCTCTAGCTTGTCAGTATTTTCCATTATATATTTCTGAATGGCGTCGATAAATACTACTGGTGATGTGTCTGTGAAAAGCTCAGCCATTTTTTGCATTACCTTTGCAGGATCGTCGAGAAGATTAAAAGCGTCTGAAATTACCTGCATATGCTTTTCAGTTATTTTCGGAAAACCCATATGGTACATACTGACGCCGTCCATTGCTCCGTCGGCCCATCTGAGCTGAGTGGGGTCGGTGCTTGGAGGCTTCGGAAGTGAAAAATCATCAGGCAGATGCCCGTTTACCACATTTGCAGCCAAAAGTTCGTATATGGAATTGTATTCGTTCATGTTATATTCTCCTTGATAGTTGTTTCGCTTATTCCGTAAGTCTGTGCTTCTATGAGCCGTTCTTAAATACATTATACAGCATTAGAAATTAAAGGTCAAGTAAATATGTAATTAATGTTTTAGCACGTGTATATACAAAAAACGAAGCTTTTGCTTCGCTTTTTCATAAGGTGATTTTGTCGATTTTGATGTCAGTTCAGTGCTGAAAGATCATCAAAGCTATATCTTCTGCCTGTATAAATCCAGTTTTTTGAGTTGAAAAGTTCAAAAAACTTGTCATACTCATCTTTGCTGACACTTTCGTCATTTACTTTGTATTCAGCTTCTTCATATGATACATTTCCTAAGTTGTTGATTGTTGACTGTAGCTTTACAAGACCACGATCTGTAAATTTGTACATGATAGTGTAATTGTAACCCATGTGGGTGTTTGACCAACCTATAAGGCCTTCTTCCTTACATGACATTATTTCACCATAATCACCGAAATCCACTATCATACCATCAGAATCACAGCCAAACATTATGGTACCATCCGGTTCATAATAATGATAATAGTTTACACGTGCTGCATGATATTCGCCGTTAGATATCAGAAGTTCTGGAGTACCGTCGTTATCAAGATCACAAAGATCCCACATTAACTGAGAGGTGTAATCTGAGCTTTCTCTTATTGCTTTCAGATAGTTTTTATATGATGTTTTCCAGTCTGCTATGTTATTCTGATAATATATGTTAAGCTCACCGCGCACAATACGTGCTGCATAGCCGTTCCCCAAATGAAGCTCATCAGGTTTTATATCAGTATAATAAGCACTGTGGAAGACGTATGATTCTGATGATACAAATGAATCTCCAGAGAATACAAGTTTGAATAATTCTGCGCCGCCGATTTCTTCAGAAGCTTTTTGGATCGTTCCTGTTGAGACATTTCCGCTTCTGTCGGTATATGTGTAGGTTGCGTCGCCACGGATATCCACGATTCCAATATTCACGATAGTTTTTTCATTATTCAAATCGTTGGTATCTGATATCTGATAAGTCCACTTTCCTACAAACGGCTTGATGAACTCACTACCGGAGTGTCCGTTGTAACGATTTCTTTAACAGTCTCCGTTACAGATATATCTGTTGAAGATTTTATTCCGGAAGCAGTTGTAAATGTGGTCAAAATGCTCGAACCGTTCCTGTCGGTGGAGATATTTGTCGTTTCTGTAGATTTTATTGTTGATGCTGTAATTGCAGGTGGAAGAGGAGTGTCAGGGATGTTGTAATGATTGTTCTTTCTTATCATTAAGCTGCTTCCAATCGCAATGCCTGCAATGAGTACTATTGAAGCAGCTGTGCTGAGCGTTGTTAGCCAAACAGGTCTTATGCTACACTCAACGCCATAAACAACTTCGTTTTCTGACATTTTTATAATGTTATCTTTCTTTGTTCTTTCTAATCTCTTTTTTCCTTTTTGAATTTCTTTTCACTCATGACATATATTTTGTCGAGCTGTTCATCCGATATTAAGGGGCATTTATCTATTAATCTTTCCATTGAATCATACTCCGCATTTTCAAGTATATCGAAGATATTCTTATTCTTCATAGCTGCTTCCCCTTTACGCAGTCATACCGATTTTCATAAGTTTTGTGCGAAGCTTTTCAATAGCCCTAGCACATCTCTGTCTGACAGCAACAGACGTCATTGAAACGCTCTGGGCTATTTCCATGGAATTACGATTATAATAAAATTTCTGAATAAGTATAGTTGAATCGGGCTCGCCGAGTTCGTCTATCTTTTCAAGGAGCACGCGGCGAAGTTCAGAACGGTCAACACGTTCGTCAACATTAAAATCCGAGACAAGTTCTCTCATATCGTCATCGTCTGTATCTATAATATAGTTTGCCTTAGCCATCAGGATACGGAAGCTATCGATTGCTTTTCTTTTTGCGATAGTAGCAATCAGGTATTTTATATCGTTATCATACGATAAATCAAACTCACATTTCATGAAAATATCGGCAAAAATATCACTGACGCATTCTTCAATGTCCTCAATGGTGCCGCAGCCTCTAAGCTTATTGTAAACTATTGCATAAACATATCTGCCGTATTCTGTGACAAGTGCTTTATGACAGGTGCTAGGTGATTTTTTCATCATAGCTGTCAGTTCTATGCTTGTCATTATTATTCCTCCCTGCGATTTATTTAATAAGGTCGACCTTCCATAAACAACAATCGGAAATGTTTGGACAAGTGTTACACAGCAGAAATGTATTTATGCACGTTTTTTATTTTGTGCTTTTTTAAATAAAAACTTGCTAATTTAATGCAACTATTGTGGCTGAAAAACGACAACGTCTTTGTTTACAGTTTGTTAACATCTTAAAAGGCAGGGGTATGATATACTATTTATGTATATTTTCTCGATACTGCTGTAAACAGGTCGTGGAACCATTAGAAAGGACGGAAATATGAATGAAAGCTCGTTTTCATCTCCCGGATTTTGCAGGACACTTTAAATTTAACCTTGTTTTTTGTGAATTGCTTGCCCAAAGGCCCGAATTTTTTCGTGAGGGTGTCGAAATAGCTTCGTTTTATGGTGTGTTTCCACCATCGTTATGGAATGGTGGACGTACTCAGAGTGGTTATTGTGACAAAAACTATGTGAAAGGTGTAATTAATGCATTCAACGAGCGTGGAATACCGCTTCGATTTACATTTACAAATCCAATGCTCGAAAAAAAGCATTTAAGTGATGAATTCTGTAATATGGTCATGCATCTTGCGGATAATGGGCTGAATGAGGTTATAGTATTTTCACCTTTGCTTGAGGAATATATCCGAAAGTATTACCCGAATTACAAGATTACGAGCTCTACCTGCAAGCGTATTACAGATGCCGAGCAGCTTTATAGTGAGGTCGAAAAAGATTATCATATCGTTGTTATCGACTACGATCTCAACCATGATATGGTAACATTAGAAAAGATACCAGATAAGAAAAAGTGCGAGCTGCTTGTTAATGCGTGTTGTAATCCAGGTTGCCCGAATCGTTCTGAGCATTATAGGGCTATTGGTCAGCAACAGATAATCTATGCAAATCATGTTAGAAAGTATCGCGATGCTCCGTTGAATATGGAACGAATTGAACGCGAAAATCCAGGTATCATGCGTTTTAATGAATGTCCGTGTATAGGAAGGTCACTTTTTGAGGTTAAGAAGCTAAAGAACCATATCAGTCCAGACGAGATATGGAAAACGTATATCCCTATGGGCTTTGAGCAGTTTAAGATTGAGGGTAGGACAAAGGATGTTTTCAGTCTTATTGAGCATTATCTGTACTACATGGCGAAGCCTGAATGTATAGACGAAGCAAGATTCGAGTTACTTAACTGGCTTGAGAACAATGAGGTCATAACTATTAATGAATAAGCTGCAAATAATTATATATGTGTTATGTGTTGAAAGTCCGCAATTGTGTGCGGGCTTTTTTTGCTGATTGTTTTTTATAAAAACAGTATATTTTACATTTTGTCTATTGCTTTATAAAAATATATAAGATATAATATGATTGAATATGGGCGGAATATGGTTGATGTAAATCAATTTGTTTATGGCAGGTGAAATCAATATTTCAGCAATTCAAATAGATGTTAATACAGTTTCACAATGTATGTTGCTGAGGAAAGGAATGCTTTTATGTTAAAATCTAGAAGCAGACTTGCGTTGTTTGTTGGACAGGCGGATGAAGCATACCAGAGCCGTTTTATCAGCGGCTTCAATAAAAAAGCTCTTGCTGACAATAATGATATATGTGTTTTTTCGATGTATCGTAAATATCAGAATTCCCCAGAAAACGAAAAGGGTGAGTCAAACATATTCTCGTTGATGAATCCTGACAAGTTCGATGGTGCTATTATACTTAAGGATAGTATTCAGACTGAAAACGCAGGCTCAGAGCTTGAAAAAAGATTAAAAGAGACTTTTAACAAGCCGATTGTTGTCGTAGAAAAGGAAAGTGACCTTTTCCCAAGCATTTATATAGACGGTTATTCAGCTGTGTTTGATATTATCACACATTTAATAGAGGTTCACGGCTGTCGAGATATAGCTTTCGTTTCAGGTAAAAAGAACCATAAGCATTCAAAGGAGCGCTTGCAGGCTTACCTTGATGCAATGAAGAATGCAGGACTTCCTGTATCGGAAAAACGCATAATCTATGGAGATTACTGGTATCAGAGCGGTGAGGTATATGCGGAGCAACTTCTTTCTCAAGGCGGACCTCTTCCCGACGCAATTGCCTGTGCGAATGACCAGATGGCTATAGGTTTGTGTAAGGCACTAACTGCTCGTGGAATACGTATACCTGAGGAGATTGCCGTTGTTGGTTACGATTCCACATATGAAGGACAGACGAGTCCTTGTACAGTGACGTCTGCACTTGTTCCAGCTAAGGATTTCGGAGAATATGCTTATGATTTCCTTATGAAACGAATTAAAGGTGAGGTACCAGACGATTTTGCATTGCGTCCTGAGGTGGTTCTGGGAGAAAGCTGCGGCTGTCATAACGAAAATATGCCAACGTATCAGATTAAGCGTAGAAAATGGGAAACAGAGATTTCTGAGGAGGGGATTAATTCCGTTTTCAATACAATGGAGTCGGAACTGATTTCACAAGCCTCGCTGACAGAGTATCTTAATTCGGTATATTCCTATATTTATCAGTTGGGAGATATAAGAGAATTTCACCTGTGTCTCGACAGTAAATGGAAAAATATCGGAAATAATGTTTCTGTGAAAAGTGACGGATACAACGAAAGCATGATACATGCGATAAAATATTACAGCGACCATAAAAATAACTTGATAGGACTTGAAAACATGTTCCTATCGTCGGATATGCTTCCTGATCTCGATATTGAACGAGATATGCCTGCCGCATATATATTCACTCCTGTATTTTTCAGCGAGGACTGCTTCGGATATGCTGCGGTAAGGTACCAGAATGAGATTAATTCATATGACGAGGTCTACAGGCGCTGGATTGACTCTGTAAACAGGGGCTTTGAGGTTCTTAAACGGAATATATGCCTTAAAACAGCTCAGAAGCGTCTTGAACGTATAAGAAACAGCAAGTTTACCATATATTCCTATGCTTATGACAGTCTTGACGAAAAAGAAAAGGAGGATTACAGCCTCGTCGCGAAAATTCTAGACGAAAATCTTTTCGATTATCATTTTCAGCCGATAATTGACACTAAAAATGGTGATGTTTATGCATATGAAGCTCTTATGCGTGCAAAGACAGAAACGAAAGTATCTCCGCTTTCCATTATAAAATATGCGACAATGCAGGAAAGACTTTTTGATGTGGAGCGATCAACGTTCCTGAATGTTCTGCAGATAGTCAGCGAACAAAAAGAGGCTTTCGGCGATGCAAAAGTATTCATAAACAGTATTCCCGGAGTAATGGTGAGCGAAGGAGAACTTTCCGATATAAGTGCTATTCTTGAAAAGATAGCGGATAGGATAGTTATTGAACTTACAGAAGAAGCTGAGCTTAACGACGATGACCTGATGAAGCTAAAGCAGTTCTATGAAAAGTTGAATATCGACATAGCAGTTGATGATTACGGCACAGGTTATTCCAATGTCAGCAATCTGCTGAGATATATGCCTAATTACGTGAAAATAGACCATTCCCTTATAAGTGATATAAACAATCAACCGAGAAAGCAGCATTTTGTCCGTGAGATAATTGATTTCTGTCACGATAATAACATAAAGGCTCTTGCGGAGGGAGTTGAGACCGCAGAAGAAATGCATATTGCAATAAACCTCGGAGCGGATCTTATCCAGGGGTTCTACATGGCTGTTCCGTCGCCTGAGATAATTCATCAGATAGGCGACAAACGCCGAAGTGAGATAAAGCAGTACTATCAGGAACGAATCGACGGCGAGATGAAAAAGGTGTTCTACGCTGGCAAGACAAATCGAGTGATTCTCTCTCAGCTTGTCAGGGATGGATATAGCGAAATAGTTGTTGGTACAGACGAAATGCTGTATAAAGATATATCCGTTATCGGCATACCACATATGAAAACTAATATCCACCTTCGTGTTGAGTCTGGCTACAGTGGCCGTATAACTCTTGAGGACGTTTACTTTACAAATATTAAGAAGCGTCCATGTATAGAGCTGGGAGAAAATACAGATACTGCTGTGGTACTTCTCGGAACAAATACTATGTTTGGTTCTGGAATAAAGGTGCCAGAGACATCAAGACTGACTCTGGAGGGAAAGGGAGATCTTGAAATAGAACTGAACGCAGCTGAATTCTATGGTATTGGAAATGATCATTATTCGTGTCACGGTGAACTCATATTTGATCAGGATGGTTCTGTAAACATTAACTGTCACGGGCAGAAAGGAATAGCTATAGGCTCCGGACTGGGTGGAATCATTTGTATAAACCGCGGAGAATACCATATAAAGTCCAATAATGATGAGTGTGTTGGAATAGGCTCTTTGACTGGCAAGGTTGATGTATCCATAAGTTACGGAAATATTGAGGCGGATTTCATGGTCACATCGGGAGTACTGATAGGCTCTTTGAAAAACGATGTTTCTGTGAAAATGAAGCAGACTTCTATGTTATTCTATGGATTCGGAAAGAGTATGTCCGTTATCGGTTCCATAAAAGGCGAGAAAGTGAGTATAACCACCAACAGGATAGGCGCAGAGATAAATGTTACAGCAGATGAATCCACTTTGTTAGGTGCTCTTAACGGTTCTTCAAAGCTGAATATTTCGGATTCAGCATTAAAGATGAAAAGCACAGGAAAACAGGCACTCATTTTCGGTGGAAGTAATCCAGATACAGAGGTTGAACTGTTAAATTCTGATACTCAGGCAGTGGTCTATTCTGCAATCGGAAAGGACATTTTAGCTCCCGATGAAAATGTTCATATCATAAATGGCAGAAGAAGGATAATTATAAATGATGTAGAAATTGAAAGACCTATTATCTATGACTATAAATGATCAGGAAAATGGGAGGTGCATAGAATTATGATAAATTCTCTTAAGACGATTGCGTTTTTTGGCTGTTCATTAACGAGCCGATATAGAGAGGGACTATGTCTATGCTTCAACAGAGCTGCAAAGAAAAGGAATATGAACATTGTTTATTTCAATTCTCTGGGCAGGATAGGAGAAAACAATACAGAATTTGGTGAATGTGAACTTGATATCATAGATTATATTGATCTTGATGAATTTGACGGCATTATTTTCGACGGAGAGGGCTATAACGAAAATATCATGGCTGAAAAGGTCATAAACAAGCTTCGAGAAGCCAAATGTCCTGTAATATCCATAAGTGGTCACGTTGAGGGCTTTTACAATATAGATTTTGAAGACGCTTCGGGTATGCGGAGACTGATTGAGCATTTCACAGATTTTCATCATCACACAAGAATAGGCTTTATGTCGGGATATCTTACTCATCCTGACGCGCAACTGAGACTTAAAGTGTTTAGATCTGTTATGCGTGAGAAAGGGCTTCCCGAGGATGGTGCAGGTGTTTTTGAGGGCGATTTCTGGTTCCATAAGGGTGAAGAAGCAGCGGATTTCTTCCTTTCACGTCCCCAAATACCTCAGTCCATAGTATGTGCAAATGACTATATGGCTATAGCTCTAATTTCAGCGTTGAAGCTGAGAGGTATCAGAGTCCCGAACGATATAGCTGTATCGGGATTTGATGGCACGACGGAAGGAAAGCAATTTATACCTCATCTTACCAGTGTTACCCGTGAACGTGAGGATATTGCCGAGAAAGCGATGTCACTCCTTATGAGCCTGCAAAACGGAGAACTACCAAATACAGAGCTATTTGTTTCTCCTAGGACGATATTTGATCAGTCATGTGGCTGCAAGGTCGTTGATTTTGAGATAGAGGCGAAGAATCTAGATGATGTATACAATGATGTAAGACTTTTCGGATATTGCCTTAATGATGCGGAAGCTGCAATGCTTAAACTGAATAAAGTGGAACAGCTTGATAAGCTTGAGGATACATTCAGAAAGTGTGGAACAAATTTTGGCGATTATTCAGCTTTTTTCCTTTTTTTGCAGACAGATCAGAATGGCAGACTATCATGTTCAAGCGAATTTGATAATCCTACCAATAATTTCATGCCTGTTATATGGATAGACGATAAAAACACTTATGAAAAGCTGAATGATTCAGCGAATATTTCATGTCTTATTCCGAATACAGTTGATTCGGAAATTCCGCATTTTTATTACATAATGAGCTCCTACTGCGCTGAAAAGATGTTCGGATATGCGCTTATAGAGATGAAAGAGGACGATATTTTCAGCGATTTCTATAATATTTTTATTCTTAATCTTTCCGTGACCATTGAGCGCCTTTGGAAGAACGACAATATCAATAAACTCTATAATCAGCAGAAAGAATTGTATGAAAAGCAAATGGTGCTAAGCATTCATGACGAGTTGACTGGTATATTCAATCGTAGAGGTTTCAATGAGTTCTCACAGAAAGCCATAAAAAGTCTTAACGGTAGAAGTATGATATGCACAATGGTAATAGATATGGATGGACTAAAGCATATCAATGATATTTACGGTCACAATGAGGGCGACTTCGCCATAAAAACAACTGCGCATATCATCACGGAATGCTGCAGATCAGGCGAAATAGTAGGTCGTGCAGGCGGAGATGAGTTTTATATTTATGCTTCGGACTATTCGCAGGAAAAGCTGGAGGCTTTCAATTGTGAGCTTGAGCGTTTATGCGAGGAATACAATGAAAACCAGGACAAGCCATACAGGATTGAAATGAGCTATGGTTCTTATCTCTGCGAGACTGACAAGGATGGAAGTATCGAGGATTTCCTTAAGATTAGTGATGCAAGAATGTATGAGCAGAAAATGTCAAAGCCTGGCAGGAAGAAAAGACAATAATAATCAATAAAAGGCAATAACCTCTCTGGGAATGAATGGAGAGGTTATTGCCTTTTATTATGGTAATTAGCTGTAAAAATCAGTTCTGTTTTTGACACACAGCGGTTATTTTCATTAAATTATCCGCAGTCTCTGCGTATATACTCCCGCCCATGAGTTCCATGAGTCTTCGGCATATGTATAGTCCAAGACCGCTGCCGTGCTGAGAGCCCACATTTGAGCCGCGCCAGAAGCTGTCAAAAATATATGGGATTTCTTTGTCAGAGAGTGTGCACCCCGTATTGATGACGGTTATAAGGCGGCAGTCTTCTTCATCGGAAAAGCTTAGTTCAATTCTGTTACCGTCACCATATTTTATGGCATTTTCTATGATATTCTGTAATACCTCCTCGAGCCTGTCGGCGTCGCCTCGGAGTATGCAGTTGCTGTATTCTCCGATACTAAATGAAGTTCCCGTAACTGAGAGTTTGTCGCTGTAATACTTTTCTATTTTGTTGATTACGTCTGACAGATAAAACTCGGTGCAGTGAACTTCAAAATCCATAATATCACCGCTGAGATTGCTTGAAAGTTCGCAGACTATCTTTTCTATTTCATCTGCTTTTTCGTTTATGCTTTCAGCAGCAATGAGCTGCTTTTCGGGAGAGGAATATATTGCTTTTGAAAGTGCTTTTGAATAGAGCTTAATTGCGGCAAGTGGAGTTTTTATGTCGTGTGATAGTGAAAGTAGGAAGGTTTTCTCATTTTTTGCATATTCAATTTCTTTCTGACGTGAATTTTCAAGTTCCTGTCGGAGCATATCCAGTCCCCATATGAACTTGCCGAAATATCTGCTTTTGTGCTCTTTTAGTGGTAGCACAAGATTCCTTTTTGAAAGCTGTTCGGGCAGGCTGTTAAGTTCATTGAATGGCTTTATTAGCATTTGTCTGATATAGATAAATGCTACAAATATTATAAGCGTAAAAGTTGCAAGAACTATGTCGATTGCTATGAGAAAGGCGTTGTTTTTTGGCGGTTTGTCAATATATTCTATACGATAAAGTTTATTATTAATCTCACTTATGGTATACTCATTCTCAGAGCTATAAAAATCGCTTTCTCCGTTATACTCATAAATTCCGATTATATTAGGGTAATTACCTGCGTTGACCTGTCTGCCCATTAGGAGTTCCTGTTTGATGCGGTTGACCTCAACTTTATACAAGGATATGTTCGATTTGTTCTGTTTAATCAATGCTATATTAATGGTTATGAAAAAAACAGCCATAAGAGTCGCAAAAACGGCCGCTATTCTGTCAAAGCTTTTCATATCATTCCTCCCAGCGGTAGCCCTTGCCCCATACGGTGATTATTCTTCGTGGGTTTTTAGAATCATCCTCGACTTTTTCCCTCAGCCATTTTATATGTACGGTTAGTGTTTGGGGTTCGGATTCACTATCAGTTCCCCATATTCTATTGAAAATAAAGTTCTTTCCTAGAGTTTGACCTTTATTTGCGATAAGCAGGTGGAGAAGCTCGAATTCTTTTGTAGTCATGCTTATGGGAATTCCATTTTTTTCTACAGTGCCATTTGCAAGATCAAGGACTAAATCGCCTTCAGTAAGCTTGTCAATGGCAAGTCTGCGCCTGAAAATGCCCTTTATTTTGGCGATGAGTATATCAATATCATAAGGTTTTTCGATGTAGTCATCAGCTCCTAGGAGAATGCCGTTTAGCTTGTCTTCCTTATCTGTCCTTGCGGTAAGCATGATAATGGGAGTGTTGTCCTTTTCTCTTATCTTCCTGCAAACTGCAAAGCCATCCATTCCGGGAAGCATTATATCAAGCAGGACAAGCCTTGCCCCGTATTTTTCAAACAGGGACAAGGCTTTTTCAGCTGAAGCAGCAGTACTTACAGTGTAATCCTCACATCTAAGAAAATCGCACAGCAAACTGCAAAGCTCTTCATTATCCTCAACGATAAGTATATCAACCATTTTACCAACCCATTTCTAGAAGCCAGTTGTTAAGTGACCTTTCACGCTCATGGAGCGAAAGCTTCCTGTTAACATTATACTCGCCCTTTATGTTTCCGTCAACTAAAAAAAGTATCCTCGAGCACCTTGCAGCTACTTTTGCATCGTGTGTGACAAGCATTACAGTCGTACCGTTTTCATTTAGCTTTGTGAGTTCTTCCATTACTTCATCGGAAGCTGTTCTGTTTAGAGCTCCTGTGGGCTCGTCGGCAAATATCATATAGGGATCGTTTATCATGCTGCGGCATATGCAGGCTCTTTGGAGCTGACCGCCAGAAACTTCGTTTATGTCGTTTTCGCTTATCTCGCTGATACCTAGCTTATGCATGAGTTCTCTGCCTCGTTTGGCGATTTCTCTGTGGCTGTCTTTGTTCTTTCTGGACTTTACCGCAGGAAGAATAATATTATCGATGATAGAAAGATTTTTCATCATATACATCTGCTGAAAAATGAATCCCATGTCATCTAGGCGCATTCCTGCAAGGTCATTTTCGCTCATGTCTGTGAGGTTCCTGCCGCAGAAGATGACGCTTCCTGCAGTCATTTTATCCATTCCCGAAACCGTGTACAGGAGAGTGGATTTTCCAGAGCCAGATGGCCCCATAACAGCTACCATTTCACCCTTATCTATGCGGAAGCTGATGTTTCTCAGAACATTGTTCTGCCTTTTATTGATTATATATGTCTTACATAGGTCTTTGACCTCAAGAACAGCAGTATTCATATCTCTTCTCCTTTATTCGATATCGGACGTGTCCGAAGCCTTTATTGTTTTCATGTATATCGCAGTAAAGAACGCACCAATCAGTGTGGCTGTAACTACAATTATAGGGTAAATAAAATATACTTCAATTGGCTTTATGTTGTATTCTACTCCGTTAATAGCACCCATTATACTAAAAATCGGGTTTATGCAGAGCTTTGTGAAAGGTGAGCAGAGCACTATGGATATCACGGAAGCGAATGCTGCAACAATAGCAAAACGCATGATATGTTGGGCAATGACAGATCTCGTCTTGAATCCAATTGCTTTCATAAGTGCTATTTCTGGTTTTTCCTTTGAAATGAAGGAACGTTCCATAAGCACGGAAATCATGATGACTATTACTGCTGTTATTAGTATTACCATGAGCTTTACACCGTTTATGGTATCTTTTACGCCTTCTCCTATGCACGCCATAACGAAGCCGTCTGAGTCAGTGACATATTCTGTGTTCAGAATATCTTTCATTTTTTCTATTCGTCTTTCCGACTCCGTTTTGTCTGGAGAATCGTCAAAATCTATCTGAAAACCCAATACCTGTTTGATTATTTCATCAGGGATATTAGCGCTTTCATGGAATTTCCCTGATTCTCCGAACTGTATCATGCTCTGTGAAAGTGCTGAAACAATATAATCGTCGCTTTTTCCGTCAATAGTTATCTTTACATTATCACCTATGCCTACGCCCAACTTTTCTGCTAAAGGAGTAGTGAGTGCAATTTCGTTTGCGTATTTCGGAGCATAGCCCTCAGAATACATATAATCGGATGACTTTGTGTTCTTGTTATACGTGAATGCAGGTGAGGCCTTTTTACCATTTGCCTCGATAGATGGAAATATCAGAGCCTCTGAAGTAATCTTGCAGGGCATACCGTTGTCTGAAAGCTTTTTTTCGATATCTTCATTAATTTCATTATAGGTCATTTCACCTGTCATTATCTTTGCTATCATATCAACATCTGTAATATATGCATCGCTTTCCTGAGCACCGAATAATGGCAGGAGCTTACTGCTGGAAAGAGTATTGGCTGTATTGGCAAGTGTCATTATCAGTAGCAGACATACCGTGAATATAACTGTCATCACGCAAAACTGCTTTGGACTACTGAAAACATCATTGAGCGCAAGAAATTTAGTTACGCCCAGCTTGCTTTTGCCGAGGCAGATCAGACCTCTATTCTTGAACCTTTCTCCTGTCTGTCCGCTTCTTACTGCGTCGATAGGAGAGAGTTTCTTTATTTTACGAGTACATCTCCAGCAGAAAAGCATGATTATGAGGATTACTATAATGCTGCAGGCAATATTTATTAGCAGAGCGTTATCGTTTCCAAGTACCATATTGTTGGTTACAGACTTCATGAGCGTGTTCCCAAATGGGATGCTCAGCATGAGCCCTGTAAATGCCCCGATAACAGCAATACCAAGATATTTCACAAGATACAGTCCGCGAACGGAACTGTTGCGCAGCCCTAGAGCTTTCATAACACCTATCTCACGGAACTCTTCATTTATAGTAAAACTTATGGTAAACCTAAGAACAACGAATGAAACGATTATCAGACACACGCTTACTATAAGAAGCATTCCTGCAACTATAATATTCATTATGTAGCTTGTTTTTACTATGGATATTCCTTTATTAAAGTTAACGCTAGGGATGTCCGAAAGGTCGGATTCAAGAGTGCTTTTATCATAACCGTTTATATAGAAAATAATTCCACGATTGTTTTCTTTTACCTTTTCATCTGACATGAATTTTTCATAGTCCTTATTGTTGACTATCAGACGCGGGTTATTAAACATTTCTGAGCCGAAGAACGCATCCTTTGCGATACCTGCGTATTTGAAAGTGAGTTCTGTATTGCCAAGCTTTGTCTGAAATTCATCACCAACCTTGAGATTGGCTTTTGAAGGAAGGCTTCCCGTGAAATAAGCATAGCCTTCGGGAACTTCCTTCAATATCTTATTATCTTTATCAAAGTAATTCAGTTTCCCGTTATCAATTGAAAGAAGTAAAGCAGAGTTCTTGAGTTCTGTCAGCTTTTTTCCGTCATGGGAAAGAGCTGTGTCATTAAAGAAAAGTTGCTCCTCTACGCGATAGTCTTTGACGTTTGCCTGATTATTAAGAAAATCCTCAATTGCATCTCTGTTGTTATTTAGTGTTAAAACGAAATGGTCACTCATATCAGCTTTCTCGAAGTAATAATCAAGACCGTTCAGAACGGTTATGATATTGTTTACACTGCTCGCCGCGAACATGGTTGCCAGTATTACAAACAGCAGCAGAATGACGTTCATGGTTTTTTTTCGTTTAAGGTCTTTTTTAAGTATCCTTAGGTACATATTACCCCCTCGCTTTCTGTGTTTTTATCTTAGCATGGGAATTATTAAATAATCCTTAAATGTATTTTTCGTTTGTACCTTTATTATATATATAATGATTTTAACACTTTTATTTTTTAAATTCAAGAGAGTTGTTAGAACTCATAGGTTTTATAATTGTTTTGTAGAGAACATGGCAGATATGGTCATTGGAATTCAAGCTATTAATGATTGTTATTACAAATACAACTATTAGTTGCAAAAAATCTAATATTATTCGCTTGAACTCAACTAAGCGTTGTGGTAGAATGTAAATGTAGAAAGCACAGAGAAAGGGTGGTGTGTCATGGATAAAAACAGTATTTTCAGAATCAACCTTGTAAAGCGCAGAAAAGCTCTCGGGCTTACACAGGAACAGCTTGCGGTTCGTATGAACGTTTCTCCGCAGGCAGTTTCCAAGTGGGAGAATTCCAGTTACCCCGACGGTGAATTACTTCCACAGCTCGCTAAGGAACTGAATACCTCTCTTGATTCGCTTTTTGGCGTAAAGGTAATGAGTAGTGAAAGAGATATAGAACAGCTCGTTGATGATGAAATGAGAGCGACACTTCCCGAAAAACGCTCCGAAAAGTTCATGAAGATTATGTATACCGCTCTCTGTGCCTGCAATCCCAACAACGACACCGTTGCAAAGCTCCGCGACAGCTATGAGCATGAAACTTACGCAGGACTTAAAACAGATCGTGAACTGGCACTTTCACGGTTGAGCAGGGATCTCCGGTACTTTTGCTTCCTAGAGATCCCTGAGAACGGTGTGAATTCCTACTTCGGCGATATCACGAATATGATTCGGCTTTTCAACACTCTTGCTGATGCCGATACTATCAGCATTATAAGCTATCTCGGCGCAAGTGTGAGAAACAAGATGTTTTCAACAGAGATGATATCAGACAAGTTGGGGATAGCTCCTGAGAAAGTTCAGCATATCATCGATAGGCTCGATAGATTCGGGCTTGTCTGGCGTGTTTCGGCAGATATATCTGACCAGCCGATTATACTATATGGTTATACGCATCAGATTCCACTTACCATTTTACTTGTTCTCGCTAAGACCATTACTAATTATATAAAGTATATGGATCCAAATGTTGAAGAGTGGACGCAAGGCGCGTTCAGGCGCGAAAATGGCGAGCAGGACGAGATTGTTCCGCAGGTTCCGTGGTGGGGAGAAGGAGAACTTTAGAATAAAGCAGCTTAAAGCTGTTTATAATATCCGTCGAGGCATTACGGCGGAATAAAATGGAGGAGAAAGACATGAAGAAATCAGCAGCATTCATTGCAGCCTGTGTTGTTTCGGGCTGCGCAGTTGCATCGCCATTTAGCGATGTAAACAAGAACTTTGCTCTTGCAGCCGGCTACGACATGAACATTACTGTCGACCTAAAAGGCGAGCGCAAGGAGATATCACCTCTCATTTATGGTGTGAATCAGTACACATCACCTCTCAAGGATGTCAAAGCAACAGCTGTTCGTCAGGGAGGAAATCGTATGACTGCATATAACTGGGAAACCAATGCTTCAAATGCAGGCTCCGACTGGAAGCACAGCTCGGATACTAATCTTTCCGAATCCGATGATCCTGCCGATTGCGTACAAGTTCTCTCAAGGGATGCAGCCAAGTACAATGTTGGCTACAAGCTGACAACCCTTCAGCTTGCAGGCTATGTTTCTGCAGATAAGGATGGTCCCGTATCAGAAGAGGAAATAGCTCCATCAAAACGCTGGAATAAGGTGGTTCTCACAAAGGATGCTCCCTTCTCTGATACTCCGGATTTAACGGACGGAATAGTCTATATGGATGAGTATGTTAATTACATCATCAAAAAACTGGGGGATTCAAAGTCTGAAACTGGTATTCAGGGCTATAGTCTTGATAACGAACCAGTTCTCTGGAACGATACCCACAGCAGAATGCATCCCGAACCTGTAACTATCGAGGAGCTTAGCACCAAGTCAATAGAAATGGCAAAGGCTGTTAAGAAGTTAGACCCAAATGCTGAGATATTCGGACCAGCACTTTACGGATATACAGCATTTGACCACCTTGATGATGACGATTTCCATGACGAGTGGGAAAATGTAAAGAAAGAAAACAATTATCACTGGTACCTTGACTGCTATCTTGATCAAATGAAGAAAGCTTCCGAGGAAAACGGCACAAGACTTCTTGATGTTCTCGATATCCATTATTACTCAGAGTCTGCAAGAAATGGTATTGACGATAGGTTACAGTCTGTCCGTACTCTCTACGAGGATGGTTTTGTTGAGAATAGCTGGATAGGACAGTGGTGCATGGAGAATGTTCCGATACTTCCGACTGTAAAGAAATCCATAGATACATACTATCCTGGTACAAAGCTTGCTATCTCTGAGTATAATTTTGGCGGTGGAGATAATGCTTCTGGAACTATCGCGCAAGCAGAGGCACTTGGATGTTATGCTGACCAGGGCGTTTATTTTGCTTCTCTCTGGGGTGGCGAGCCTTTCATAATGGCAGGAATAAATCTTTATACCAATTATGACGGCAAGGGCGGTTGTTTTGGCGATACTCTTGTTCCTGCGACTACAGAGGACGTTTCAAAGTCCAGTACTTATGCAGCTGTCAATGCTGATGACGATTCAAATGTTACAGTAATGGTTACTAACAAGAATCAAACAAGCAGTGAAAATGCAGTTATCAACCTGAAAAATGCTACAAAGGAGTACAAATCTGCAGCTGTATATGCTATTTTTGGCAGTGACGAGCAGATAAAGCTCATTGATATTGTAAAGGATATAAAGGACAACAAAGTTAATGTTGAGCTTCCTGCGTTCTCAGCTGCTATGGTTGTAGTTTCAGAAAAGGCAGACGCATTCGACGGCCTAAAGACATATTACGAGACGAAGAAGGATACAGTCACAAAGGAATTTACTGATATCGAGTCTTTAACAAACGATAAGGGATTCGTTGTAGTTCCTATTGAGGACGCAAAGCATCTTTCAAAAATAGTTATTAAAGGCTCTGTAACATCAAGTGCAGGTTCAAGCTGGGGAACAGCTGGCTGTGCAGTATGTATGAACGCAGTATCGAAGGATGGCGAGGGATTTTGGACATATAAGGACTACTCTCTTAGTCTCGGAAACAATGTATCTGCAACAGTAAAGTTTGACGGCAAACTAACCAAAACCACAGGTGAGGGGGCTGATAAGGTCTCCGAGGAGCTTGATGCTACAATCGCAGACGGCAAGATAGAACTTCAAAAGTGGTGGGATGCATCCGAAAAGGGCGAAGCTTCTGCAGATGACAAAATAGAAGTTAAGTATTCCAGCATTCAGGTAGTATATGAGTACGAACAAGGCGAAGCTCCTGCTGTAACGACAACATCAGTAACAACAACGACTTCGACAACTACAAGTACAACAACCACAACAACTCTTACAACCACAAACGGCGGTGAAAAAATAGTTTACGGTGACGCAAACTGTGACGGTATTATAGACCTTGCTGATGCAGTTATTATCATGCAGTCACTTGCAAATCCTGATAAATATGGAGTAAATGGTTCTGATGAGAACCACATTACAGATAAGGGACTTGCAAACGCAGATTGTTGCAACACTGGTGACGGAGTTACAACAAATGACGCACTTGCCATTCAGCTTTATAAGCTTAATATTATAAAGTCTCTTCCAGGTGAAATAAAATAAAAAAATTCTTAGTTAATTAGATAACTTAACGGTAAAATGACTGTATCGTATAAAAATGCGATGCAGTCATTTTTTTAATTCGTAGTATATTATGCAAGTGAAATACTGGTATAAAAAAAATTAATATCATCTTGTTTAATATATATATTACGAGAAAGAGCATCTGGGTAGATTCTTTCATTGCTCTGCTTTGGCGATAAAACGAGTTTTTATATGAATTTATGTAAAATAGTGCAAGCAATTTTATGAAAAGTTCATTAAGAAACGCAATTAATGACTGGTTTGCAAGCCGAGCGCAATATTTGACTTGTATACCTTTCGTTAAAATAATATAATTATGTACAGATAGACATACGAGCTCGTTCATTTTTCTGAGGGATCACTTAATCTAAAATAACTCAGAAGGAGTGATCGAAGTGAAATCAAAAAAAATCAGAAAGGTCATCAGCGGTACTGTATCAGCAATGATGATCGCAGCAAGCATACCTGTAGTAGCTTCAGCTGCTGATCAGCAGACAAGAGGCAATATCGGTGGATATGACTACGAAATGTGGAACCAGAACGGACAGGGACAGGCTTCTATGAATCCTGGTGCAGGTTCTTTTACTTGCTCATGGAGTAATATTGAGAATTTCCTTGCACGTATGGGTAAGAATTTCGACAGCCAGAAGAAGAACTACAAGGCTTTTGGAAACATTGTCCTGACATACGACGTTGAGTACACACCTCGCGGAAACTCTTATATGTGTGTATATGGATGGACAAGAAACCCTCTCATGGAATATTACATCGTTGAAGGTTGGGGTGATTGGAGACCACCCGGAAACGATGGTGAGAGAAAGGGTAACGTAACTCTTAACGGAAATACTTATGAGATTGCCAAGACAATGCGTTATAATCAGCCTTCTCTCGACGGTACATCAACATTCCCACAGTACTGGAGTATCAGAACTACAAGCGGTTCAGCTAATAATCAGACTAACTATATGAAGGGTACAATAGACGTATCAAAGCACTTTGATGCATGGTCACAGGCTGGTCTCGATATGTCAGGTACTCTTTACGAAGTATCTCTAAACATCGAGGGATATAGATCAAACGGTTCTGCTAACGTTAAGAGCGTAACAGTTACAACTAATGCAGCTGATAGCGGTAACGATGGCGGAAACGACTGGAACCAGGGTGGAAACGATTGGAACCAAGGTGGAAACGATTGGAACCAGGGTGGATTCGACTTTGGCAATATGGGTAGCCAGGACTGGAACAACTGGAACCAAGGCGGAAACGATTGGAATCAGGGTGGATTCGACTTTGGCAACATGGGCGGAAACGACTGGAACCAGGGCGGATTTGACTTTGGCAACATGGGCGGAAACGACTGGAATCAGGGCGGTCAGGATTGGAACAACTGGAACCAGGGCGGAAACGACTGGAATCAGGGCGGTCAGGACTGGAACAACTGGAACCAGGGTGGAAACGACTGGAATCAGGGTGGTCAGGACTGGAACAACTGGAACCAGGGTGGAAACGACTGGAATCAGGGTGGTCAGGACTGGAACAACTGGAACCAGGGTGGAAATGATTTGAACCAGGGTGGATTCGACTTTGGTAACATGGGCGGCCAGGACTGGAACAACTGGAACCAGGGCGGAAATGACTGGAATCAGGGCGGCCAGGATTGGAACAACTGGAACCAGGGTGGAAATGACTGGAATCAGGGTGGCCAGGATTGGAACAACTGGAACCAGGGTGGAAACGACTGGAATCAGGGCGGCCAGGACTGGAACCAAGGTGGAAACGATTGGAATCAGGGCGGCTTCGACTGTGGCAACATGGGCGGCCAGGGCTGGAACAACTGGAACCAGGGCGGTCAGGACTGGAACAACTGGAATCAGGGCGGTCAGGACGGGAACAACTGGAATCAGGGCGGACAGGACTGGAACAACTGGAATAACGGCGGCCAGCAGAATGACGACTGGGATCAGGGCGGCAACAACTGGAACCGGGGGGGCCAGGACTGGAAAAAGTGGAGGGGAAA
>JAEEGL012371704.1_pt1 | contig 28477 bp, 30 predicted proteins | sample 9134231 | NCBI WGS metagenome assembly JAEEGL01 (sample SAMN16246548, study PRJNA631951) | gut metagenome | biome: gut microbiome; feature: rumen; material: fiber-attached | host: Bos | place: Iran: Karaj | collected 2018-10
CGCTGGGTGGCGGAAAAGACGATTCCATGGTTCCGCTCAAAGGCTGAAATGGCACGGGCAGCGCCGGCAAACCTGTCCGGCCGGACGGCGCACATCAGTTCCCGGATGCGGCTCGCGACTTCCTGTTCCGCGTGCCAGAAAGCGGGGAGGTAGATACGCCGGGGCTCGTCCGTTTCCCCGGACTCACCGATGAGGGTCCCGGACAGAAGCAGGGACGTCAGCGCTTTGGCACACAGTTCCCCCGGAATCTGAAGCAGGGAGGTGGCAGCGCTGCAAAGCTCGTTTTCCGGCAGATAGATATGGCCGGATGAGGCGGCAGATTCCCGGAGCATATACCGGAGCGCGCACCGGATCCGGCTCTCGCTGTCCGGCGCGACGCCCAGGGCGATGCCGATCCGGTCCGCTGTTTTAAACCCGACGCCGTCAATATCGTCGCACAGCCGGTACGGATCCTGGCGGATGATATCCGGCGTCTGGTCGCCGTAATATTTGCTGATTTTGACGGCCAGGTTGGCCGGAATGCCGTATGACTGGAGAAATACCATGGCCTTGCGGACCGACTGATGCTCCTGAAAGCTTTCAGCGATCATCGCGGACCGCTTTTTACCGATACCGGGGATTTCCGTCAGGCGTTCCGGATGCTCGGACAGGACAGTCATGGTTTCCTCGCCGAAATGGCGGACGATCAGCAGCGCGGTGGCAGGGCCGACGCCGCGGATCAGGCCGCCGGCCAGATAGCGCTCGATACCGAGCAGCGTGGTCGGCACGCGGATCTCACAGGAAACGCATTTGAACTGGCGCCCATAGGTTTTATGCTCAATCCATTCGCCGGTAAACACTGCCTGCTCCCCGGGACTGAGTTCCGGCAGGGTACCGACAACCGTCACTTCATTCCGCCCGGCACGAACGGTAATAACGGACCAGCCGTTTTCGTCGTTGCGGAAAACGGTTCCCAGAATGCCGGCTTCCAGCTGCTCCATGTTTCCTCCGGATTGATCGGTCCGCGGGCATTCAGCCCGCGGGTACAGATGATATCTGCAAGCATACCATAAAAATGAGGGATTGTCATTAACGGCCGGGTTTGATATAATTCTGAGACAGTGGGAAGACAAAGGAGTGGCGCGTATGGATTTTATGAAAACCTTACTGGTTTATATGTCGGCGACGTTTGCGCTGGCTGTGCAGAACACGGCCGCGCCGTCTGAGACGCCCATACCGCAGGTAACGCCGGCTCCCGCTGTTGTGGAAACGATCAATCCGGATCCGACGATGCGGATTATCCAGGGAGTTACGCCCGCGCCGGGCACCACCGTGACGCCCGCGCCGGTTCCGCAGATTACGCCGAATAAGTCATATCATAACCTGGCACAGGGTTCCCGGGGCAAGGATGTCCGGAAACTGCAGGAACGGCTGATTGAACTGGGATATCTTCCGGAAGGTTCCGCGGACGGCGCTTACGGACGGCAGACAGCCAACGCGGTTCGCCGCTTCCAGTACTATAACGGGCTGACGCAGGACGGGATTGCCGGCGACCGGACACAGACCTATCTGTTCGAGAATCCGGACGTAGCGCCGGATCCGGAAAGCGCGGCGGCAAGAACCCCGGAACCGACCCCCGAACCGACTCCGGAACCCACACCGGAGCCGACACCGGAACCGACTCCGGAACCCACACCGGAGCCGACACCGGAACCGACTCCGGAACCCACACCGGAGCCGACGCCTGAACCCACTCCGGAACCGACCCCGGAACCGACTCCGGAACCTACACCTGAACCGACTCCGGAACCCACACCGGAGCCTACACCGGAGCCGACGCCTGAACCCACTCCGGAACCTACGCCGACACCTGCTCCGACGCCTACTCCCACGCCTGCGCCGGAACCAACGGTCACCGTACATGAAATCGATCTGGATGCCGATCTTTTTGTGGAGATCGATGGGTTTGTCGCTTATAACGAGAACAGCGCTCCGCTGGACTGGATCACCGTCATCGACGGGATTCCTGTCAGCAAGACCCCGCGGCTGCAGGAGAGCAACGGACGGATCCGGATCAGTCTCGACGATCTGGTTTGCTGCCTGGAAGGCTGGAGCCTGACGGACGAAGGCGCGGTTGTGCTGCAGGCGGAAGGGCATACGCTCGGCCTGTATAACGAGGAGAGCGGATGCGCCGCGACGGTGGACGGAACGGAGATTCCCATGGAACCGACCGACTTCGATTTTGAAAACGAAGGGCATTTTATCAGCGCGGCGTTCCTGGCCCGGGCACTGGGCGGGGAAGCTGTATGGGACGAGGAAGAAATTACGCTGATGCTCCGGATTCCGGTTGCCCCCGGGGACGCGAAGGACTGATCCGCCGGCATGCGGCAAATGGGCGATCATTTACCTGACAGTCAATTGAAATCGTTTACGGATCCGTGTAAAATAAGGAGGCACCGTGAAAGCAGCGGTGCGGAACGGAGGTGTATCATCGATGAAGTCTGTCAACCTGAGACTCAGCCTGGTGGAGAATGTAAACCAGTTTGTGAATATCGTTTCCCGCTATCCGTTTGAGATGGATCTTCGGGCAGGACGCCACGTGGTGGACGCCAAATCGATTCTGGGTATTTTCTCCCTGGACCTGAGCCGGCCGATTACGCTGGAGATTTACAGCGAGGACTGTGAACAGCTGCTGGAGGAAATCAAACCGTTCATCGAGAACGCGGAGACGTAAAAAGACGAACTTTAAACGAAAAAAATCTTTTCAACATTCGGAAAACATGCTAAAATATGTATTCAGGGGAGACGAAATGTTCCCCTGAATATCATTTTGCCTGACAGGCGGGGAGACGACCTCAAATGGATAAAATTCGCCGGAATGAACGGATGACCGCGATGATGAGATGGCTGGCGGGCGCGCCGAACCGGATCTTCACACTGAGCAATTTCTGCGCCATGTTCGGATCCGCCAAATCGACCATGAGCGAGGATGTGGATCTGCTGCGGGAAGTCTGCCGGGAATTCGACCTGGGCGAAGTCGAAACGGTGACCGGCGCCGCCGGCGGCGTGCGCTACCGCCCGACGGTCAGCCGGGAGAAAGCCAGGGAATACATCTCCGATCTGTGCGGTCGGCTGAGCGGGACGGAACGGGTCCTGCCCGGAGGCTTCCTGTATTACAGCGATATCCTGAGCACACCGGATACCGTAAACCGGATGGGTGAAATAATCGCGACCGAATACTACGAATACGGTCCGGATTTTGTACTGACCATGGAAACGAAGGGAATTCCGGTTGCCTTCGCGACAGCGCACGCGCTCGGTGTTCCGCTGGTCATTGCCCGGCATTCCTCCAAGGTCTATGAAGGGTCCGCCGTAAATATCAACTACGTATCCGGATCAGGGAACATCGAAATGATGAGCCTGAGCCGCCGGGCTGTCCGAGAAAACCAGAAGGCGCTGATTGTGGACGATTTCCTGCGCGGCGGCGGTACGGCCAAAGGCATGGTGGAACTGATGCGGGAATTCAACGTACAGGTGGCCGGCATGGCGTTCGTGATGGCGGCCGCGTCGCCTGAGAAAAAACGGATTTCCGGCGCCAAGGCGCTGATGACGCTGAACGTGATCGACGGAGATACGCCGACGGCTGTGGTTCAGCCGGCGGACTGGCTGACAGCGTCCCGGGCGTAACCGCAGATTGCAAAACCGAGGCTGCATATGGTATAATTAAATGTTAAAACATCAGGGAAAGGGGGAATGACCTGTGTACGACATGATGCCACCGCAGCCGACGCAGCCTGTGCAGCAGCCGCGGAAGAGACGGCTGAGCGTGCCGCAGATTATGCTGATCGTAGCGGCGCTTGGCTTCCTGGCATGGTACGCGTTCAGGACCCTGATTCCCCAGACTGAACCCTACGCGACGATTACGCTGGACTCCATCGGCGAACGATATACCGGCGACTGCCTGATCATCCGGGACGAGATGGTCTGGCCGGAGGACGGCGTCGGGAGCGTGGATTATATCGCGCAGGAAGGCGCCGAGGTGGAACTGTACCAGCCGATCTGCAAGGTGTACTCCTCCTCCTACACGGAGAAAGAAAAGAACGCGCTGCAGGATTACCGGGATGACATCAAAAAGTATCAGCTGGAGCTGCTGAGCAAGGAAATCACCACGGACGCCCGGATGGAAAAGCTGGCGAGCGACGTGCTGACCCAGGCCCGGGAAGTGCGGGAGATCATTCACGGCGCCCGCGGCAACATGACCAACCAGGAAGCCCAGCTGAACGAAGCGATCGAAGCCCGCCAGAGCTATCTGCGGGACAAGTACAGCGATAACGACCGGATGAGCCGCCTGTACAGCGAGGAAGACCAGCAGCAGCGGAAAATCCTGAGCTGGACCCGGCCGAGGCAGGCGCAGAAGGCCGGAATTGTCAGCTTCTACTCGGACGGGTATGAGAACGGGCTGAAGATGAGTAATTATGAAACCTTCACCCATTCGGAAGTCCGGGATATGATCGACGGAAACAAACCGTCGGCGCCGACAGACCAGCGCGGGAAAACCACGGTTTACCGGATCGTGCAGAACAGCTCGTGGGCTGTCCTGATGCTGATCAAGGACAGCAAATGGAATCCGGTGGAAGGTTCCGTTTACGAACTGAAACTGGAAAACTTCAAGTCCACGACGGTTCCCGCAAAAGTGATCAGCTATACCCGTATGGGCGGGGAACTGCTGGTGCGCCTGCTGATCGAAGAGGCGTCTGTCAGACCGGTACTGTATATGCGCACATGCACCGGTGAACTGGGAGACAGCGCGACGAGCCTGACCGTGCCGGAGAAGGCCATCCACACGCAGAACGGCCAGCAGGGCGTCGTGCGGGTCGAAGGCGAAAGCAAATGGTTTGTGCAGGTGACGATCCTGAAACAGCAGGACGGAATGTGCTATATCACGCCTGTCCAGGCAGGAGCGCTGGAGGAAGGACAGACGATCAAGCTGTTCAATTAAGATGGAAGAAGGCAGGACGGGATATGACGACAGAACACCTGCTGGCGGAGCGGGTCGGGATGATCCGGCGGGAGCTGGAGGAAGCCTCGGAAGGCCGCTATCCCGCGCCGCGGCTGATCGCGGTGACGAAAACGCATCCGCCGGAGATGATACTTCCGCTGAAAGCTGCCGGGATTACCGAAATCGGTGAGAACCGGGTGCAGGAGCTGCGCCAGAAGCTGCCGCAGCTGGAAGGGAACTTCCGGATTCACCTGATCGGGCGGCTGCAACGGAACAAGGTCCGCCAGATCATTCAGGATGTCTGCATGATCCAGTCGCTGGACTCGCTGCCCCTGGCGGAAGAAATCCACGCCCGGGCGCAGGCCGCCGGGATCCGGATGCCGGTGCTGGTGGAAGTCAGTCCGGCCGGGGAAGCCCAGAAGGGCGGCGTTCCTTTTGAAGAGACGGAAGCGTTTCTCCGGGAGATCGCGCCGCTGGAAGGAATCCGGGTGGAAGGGCTGATGGCCGTCATGCCGATGACGCCCGACGAGGCGCTGCTGGATCAGCTGTTCGCGAAAATGAGGCTGCTGTTTGACCGCCTCCGGGAGACAGCCATCAGCGGAATCCGGATGGACGAGCTGAGCATGGGGATGTCCGGAGATTACCGGATTGCCGCAAAACACGGCGCCACGATGGTCCGGGTGGGAAGCGCAATTTTCGGCCCGCGGAACTGAGCGGGATAACAAGGGAGGAAATAAAATGGCCCTGAATGGTTGGAAAAACAGGCTGAAGCAGGTGCTCAGCCAGGGATGGGGGGACGGAACCCGCCGCCCGGACGGAGGCACCAGCTGCTACCGGCCGATGAGAAAACGGATGCCGCCGGAAGCGGCCGGTCCGCAGAATTATGAATATGCCCAGCCGGTGCAGTACGTTCATACCGGTTTTACCGGCATGAACCCGCCGACGGCATACAGCGGCGATGTTCCCGGATACGGCGCGCCGCCGGCCTTCGACCAGACAGCCTACGCACAGCCGGCATACGGCAACGCGCAGGAATTTGCCGGCCAGCCCGCTTATCCGCAGGCGGATACTTTTCCGCCGCAGCCCGCGTTCGGCGCTTTTGACCCGTACAGCCAGCCGGCGAACAGCCAGCCCCAGAACCTGTTCCAGAACCGGCCGGATCCGGAAGAACGGACAGCGGCCCGGCCGGACCGGGGATGGTTTCCGGCCCGTGACCAGGCCAGACAGCCTGACAATATTTCTTATATGCCGGGTTTCGCACCGGAAAACACCGGCGCGGGCAACCATGTGGAGCATATCATGACCCTGACCGGGCTGAAGAGCTGTTATGACGCGATTGAATGCATGAAGAACGGTGAAACGCTGATTATTATGCTGGATGCCATCGCGAACGAGAACGAGAGTATGCGGTGCCAGGATATGCTGGCCGGCGCCGCTTTCACGCTGAACTGCAGCGTTCGTATGCTGCAGGGCGGGCGTCTGGTGCTGATCGCGCCGGAAGGCGTCCGGATCCTGCCGGAGCAGCAGACCGCGCGGCAGGAATTCCCACCGGCATTTATCCAGAATGCCCAGAAACAGGCGCCGCAGAATACGGAACACGTGAAGCGGGAACGGCGGGTTAACCCGCGCGCGGAGGAATGGAACGCCGCCCGGAACGGCCAGATGGAACAGTATAATCCGTATACCGGAACCATGCCGGTCGCCGCGGGCGCATACGGGAACTTCGGCGGGTACGGATATTGAGGAACAGTGGCCGGCAGACAGTGGCCACTGATCAGAGAATCACGGAATAGTCTTCCGGAGTTGATCGGAAGAGAAATATAAGACAAAACAAGGAGGCGGAAAAACCATGGAAAAAATCACGGTGGATTTGATTGCCAAGAAAGAGTTTTCGATTTCTTCCAAAGGGTACAACCAGGAGGAAGTGGACAACTTCCTTGACGCGATCTGCGTAGAAATGGAACGGATGGAAGAAGAAATCGCGAATCTGCGCCAGCAGACGACGGCGGTGCGTCCGGCCGCTCCCGTTTCGGTTGTGCCCGGTGTGTCGGAAGACCAGGAGAAGAGCTTCCGTGAGGTGCTGGAAATGGCGATGCAGGTCAAGGACGATACGATCCGGAAGGCCCGGGAGGACGCGGAGGCCATTCGCGCCAAGGCAGAGACGGAAGCCGCGGAACGGCTGGCAGGGCTGAGCGAAGAGCGGGAAGCCTTGGCAAAGGAAGTCGACGGCCTGAAGATAACCGCCGCGGATTACCGCACGAAGTTTGAAACGCTGCTGCAGGAACAGAAGGAAGCGCTGGAAAAGGTCGCCGAACTGTTTTGACGCGCTGCTGATTCAGGAAAGGGGTGCCGGAGATGTTCGGACGCAGGTTTGACGGGAAAAGATTGCGGGATATTGATCCCATTGTCCAGATTACGCCTTATCTGATGCCGCAGCGGTGTGACGCACAGGTGTTTCTGGAACACAAGCTGGACTTTGAAATGCTGAGCCGCTATATTGCGCAGAAAGCAAAGGAAGGGCAGAAGCTTACCTTTTTACAGATCATCGCGGCGGCGTATGTCCGGGCGGTCAGCCATCATCCGGAAATCAACCGGTTCATCTTCAACAAACAATACTATTCCCGGAATAACTGCTCGGTCTCCTATACCGTTCTGAAGGACGCGCGGGATTTTGAGAGCCCGGAGGTCACCGTCCGCATTCAGTTCGATCTGACGGATACGGTGTTTGACGTACGCGACCGGATGAACGACGCGGTAGAAAAAGCGCGGGCGACGGAGGACGGGGACTTTGTCATCCGGCTGGCAAAGGCAGTGCTGGCCATCCCGGGACTAACGACGGCGATTGTCGGGCTGGTTCGTCTGCTGGACCGGTACGGCCTGGCTCCCAAGGCGCTGATCAGCGAACTGCCGTTCTATTGCGGCCTGTTCGTTTCCAATAACGCGTCCATCGGCCTGCATCATGTGTGGCACCATATTTACAACTGGGGCAACGTCAGCCTGTTTATGGTCATCGGCTCGGTGCTGAAGGAAGCGTCCACGGACGCGGAGGGCAAGACCCGGATGCGCCGCTGGCTTCCGCTCGGCATTACCGCGGATGAACGGGTCTGCTCGGGCGCCCACTATGCCGTTTTTTTCGCGGACGTGATGCATTCACTGGCGCATCCGGAAGAACTGGAAGTGCCGCCGGAGAGCGTGAAGTATGATCCGGGTGTGGAATACCACGTGGAAAAGATCCGGAAGGCAGAATAAAAAACATCAGGATCAGACGAAGCTCTGATCCTGATTGAATACAGGCACAAACTCTTTATCGGCGGATTCCGGCTCCTGGAGAAATCCCGGGAGCCCCAGGGCCAGCATATGGTCCAGGACCCGCCGATATTCTTTTTCCGTCACCCGGCGGTCGAGGCCGGGGACGGAGACATTGTTGCAGGGAATATACTGGCGCATCAGGCTGACCGGCGTATCCGGCGGCAGGTTGTCCCGGATCCAGGTCAGGAGTTTCATACTCTCCGACGTCAGCCCGGGAAGAATCAGATGGCGTACCAGTACGCCCCGCCGCATAATACCGTTTTCATCATATACAGCCGGGCCGGCCTGGCGGCACATTTCCCGGATGGCGGCGGAGGCGGTTTCAAAGTAATCCGGCGCGCCGGCGCACAGCTGTCCGGCCCTGCGGGAAAAGTGCTTCAGGTCCGGCAGCCATACGTCGATCACGCCTTCCAGCATCCGGAGCGTGTCGACGGTTTCGTAACCGGAGGTGTTCCATACCAGCGGAAGCGGCGGACGCCAGATCCGGAGCGTCTCCAGGATCTGCGGCACAAAGGGCGTCCCGGTAATCAGGGAGATGGTATGCACGCCGAGATCCGCCAGGCGTTTCAGCGCGTCGGAAAGCGCCCGGGGAGAGAAGACCCGGCCGGCGTTCCGATGGGATATTTCCCCGTTCTGGCAGTAAACGCACCGGAGCGTACACCCGGAGAAAAAAACAGCGCCGGTTCCGTTCCGGCCGGAAACAGGAGGTTCTTCCCACAGATGGGGGGCAATCCGGCCGATCAGCATATCGTCTCCCAGGCCGCAGAAGCCGGCGGACAACGCACGGTCGGCGCCGCACGAACGGGGACAAAGCCTGCAGCCCATCTGTGAAAACCTCCCGGAATTTATTGCCGCCAAGTATTATATGCCGGCCGGGCCAAAAGCGCAAATAAGGTTGAGAAGATCCGCAAAATCCGGTATAATAATATGAATCTCTATATCATGCAGATGATGCAAAGGAGACGGTATATTGTGAGTGAAGAACGTAATGATATGACTCCGCGCCGCCGGAGGTTCAGGAACCCTGATACAAATGAAGCGCCGGCAGCCGGCAGCGGCAACGGTCCGGTTCCGGCGGAAACGGCCGCCGACATGACCGGGGAAACAGCGCAGACCCAGGGCCCATACAGCCGGGTGCCGGAGGAAGCGCGCCGGATGAGCGCGTCTCCGTACGGAGTGGCAAATGCCGCGGCCGTTCCCCAGCCGTCCGCGAATCACACCGCTTTCAAAAAACAGAGGACTGCCACCAATCCGATCCGGAAGATTCATGCGGAAACGGACCGGCATGCGTTCCAGCATCCTGTCCGGAATTCGCAGACCGCGCCGATGTCCCGGGTGCGGGTCGGATATGCCCCGGGGCGCATGAATGAGTCCAGGATGAGCCGGGAACCCGCCGGAGAACCGTCCCGGGGACGGGAATATCCGAATTCCCGGTATCCGACGGCTGTCCGGTCGCCGTATGCCCGTCCGATGCCTGACGCTCCCCGGCCGGTGAATCCGTATCCGACACAGGATGCTCCCCGGCCGCAGGAGGCCGTACAGCGGAAAGGAACGGTTCTCCATATTCTCGCGTTGTTACTGATTGCGGCCGGCGTATTCCTGGCTGTCGTGCTGACGCTCCCGCAGGAGAACGACCTGCGGAACCGGATATCTTCACTGGCCGACAAGGCGACGGCGGGGATCCGGGCAATGGCGGATACGGAACCGGCTGCGACGGAACCACCGGAAGACGCCGCACTGACAGAAACATCCCCGACCGCGGATCAGTTCGCGTCGACAGACGACCTGGACGCGCTGCTCGGGAATCAGTCCGGATCCGATCCGGATCCGGCGGAAATAACCGCGGATGAACCGGCCGGGAATACGCTGCCGGAAGAGACAGCCGGGGAAGCGGAGAAAACGACGCCCGACACGCCGGATGAAACAGTATCCGCGGGTAACGACGGCCCGGATGAAACGTCCGGGGACGAACCGGAAGGACAGGAAGAACAGGATCTTGAAATTTCGGCAGCAGCACTGCCGAACAGTCAGGAAGGAGAGGACGCACCGGAGCAGGATGGGGAAAAACCGGATAGCGAATCCTCCGAAACGGAATCCGGGGACGAACCGGAAGAAGGTGAACCGGAAGAGGAACAGGCAGAGCCGCTGACCGCCGAAGCCGTTCCCGCGGCGGATCCGAAACTGATCAAAACCGTCTACGTCTATAGCGGGAAAAAACAGGTCAAGGATTATGCCCGTCCGGCAAAAGACCGGATTCATATGCCGTCCGGGTGGGATTATACCAAACAGCAGATCGGCGTACTGACGTTCCGCGGAAACGCTTTCCGCACGAACGGCGCGGTCGGGGAAGTGGAAAACGCGGACACGCTGACAAAAGCCTGGGAAGCGGAATCCGGCAGCGCGAAAGGCTCCAAAACGGTGTATTACGGAACCGGATGGCCCGGCCAGCCCGCAATCGTCAAATGGAGCACGCAGATCCGGCAGAACAGCAATTTTTACGAAAAGTTCAAGAACAAGTCGGGCCTGAAGGAAGTGATCGTGGCGGGTCTGGATGGTGTCATCCGCTTTATGAACCTGGAAACCGGCGAACTGACCCGGAACGGCATCAAGCTGGGGTATCCCATGAGGGGCACGCCCAGCCTGCATCCGAGCGGATACCCGTACATGAGCGTGGGCCAGTTTGCCCGGAAGATGAAGTCCGGCACCGGCAAGATCGGCCTGCGCCAGTACAATATGTACAATGAGAACGAGATTACGCTGATCAACGGAATCGACCAGTCGCAGAAGCCGTTCAATTCCACGGGAAGCTTTGAGACGTCCGCGCTGATCGACCGGACCAGCGATACCGAGATTATTGCGGGAACGAACGGACTGCTGTACCTGATTGACCTGAACAGCGAACTCGACTGGCAGGCGGGCATCTATAAATCCAAACAAACCATGACCGTGCTGAAAACAAAAACCAGCTCGGAGAAGAATAACCAGACGGCGGTGGAATCCTCGCCGGCAATGTATGACAAATATGTGTATTACGCGGATATGGCCGGTATTCTCCGGTGCGTCGATACCGATTTCCTGAAGACGATCTGGGCAGTGGACACAAAGGACGCCGTTATGGCATCCGTTGCGCTGGATATGCGGGACACGGAAAGCCTGGACCTGTATACCGCCAACATGCTGAAAAACCGGAAAAACGGAAACGCCCAGATCCGGCGCTACAACGCGCTGACCGGCAAGGAAATGTGGTGCGTGGAGATCGGCGTCAAAAAGGACAAGAAAAACAATACCGACGTCGGATGCAAAGCGTCGCCGGTCATCGGGGAAAACAGCCTGGGTGGCCTGGTGTATTTTACGGTGACCGGGCTGAGCGACGACGGACGGAATATGCTGGACGTCGGTGAAGCGACGGCGGCGCTGGTGGCCCTGGACAAGAATACCGGCAAAATCGCGTGGGCCTACGGCCTGAGCGACCGGAGTGAATCCTCCCCGATCGCGGTGTACGACAAGGACGGAAACGGCTGGATTATCCAGTGCGCGTGGGACGGCAGCATTGTGCTGCTGGAAGGCCTTTCCGGCGACCTGGTTTCCACGTTCAAGGTGGAAGGCCATATCGAGGCCTCGCCGGCGGCTTATAACGACATCATGGTCATCGGGACAACGGGAAAGGGAACCGAGCGGATTTACGGGATCCGGATCGGTACGCCGGCGGAAAGCGAAGACGCGGAATAATCCCGGAATGAAACGTGGAGGGGGATAAAATGGCAAAGTATCTGGTTGCGCTGGACCAGGGGACCACGAGTTCCCGGGCGGTGATCTTTTCGGAAGAAGGACGGATGATTGCCTCCTGCAACCGGGAGTTTCCCCAGCACTATCCCAAGCCCGGCTGGGTGGAGCATGATCCCCGGGATATCCTGGATTCCCAGGTCACCAGCCTGCAGGAAGCGGTCCGGCTGAGCGGCGTGAATCCGGCGGACATCGCGGCGATCGGCATTACCAACCAGCGGGAAACCACTTTCCTCTGGGACCGGCAGACCGGCGAATGCGTCGGCAACGCGATCGTGTGGCAGTGCCGCCGTACTTCCCAGATGGTGGACGACCTGGTCAGCCGGGGTTGCGGGGATATGATCCGCGAAAAAACCGGACTGGTACCGGACGCGTATTTCTCCGGCACCAAACTGAAGTGGATGCTGGATTATTACAACCTGCGGGAAAAGGCGGAAAAGGGCGGCCTCTGCTTCGGCACCGCGGACAGTTTCCTGTGCTGGAACCTGCTGGAGAACCGGCCGCATGTGACGGACGCCACCAATGCGGGCCGGACCATGCTGTTTAATCTTCATACACAGGAATGGGACGAGGATCTGCTGCGCCTGCTGGATATTCCGCGGGCCTGCCTGCCCCGGGTGGTGGATTCATCCGGACCGATCGGCATGCTGGACCCCGCGATCCTGGGACGGCGGATCCCGGTAACCGGCATGGCGGGGGACCAGCATGCCAGCCTGTTCGGCCAGGCGTGCCTGAAGCCCGGCGACGTCAAGAATACATACGGAACCGGATGCTTTATGCTGATGAATACCGGCGACGAACCGGTCCGGAGCCGGAACGGCCTGCTGACCACGATGGCCTGGCGGATCGGCGGGAAACCGGTATACGCGCTGGAAGGCAGCGTGTTTATGGGCGGCGCGACCATTCAGTGGCTGCGGGACGAGCTGAAGATCATCTCCCATGCCGCGGAGAGCGAGGCGCTGGCCCAGTCGATCACCGGAACCGGCGGCGTGTACCTGGTACCGGCGTTTACCGGCCTTGGCGCGCCGTGGTGGGACATGTACAGCCGGGGAACGCTGATCGGCATGACCCGGGGAACCGGACGGGCGCACATCGTCCGGGCGGCGCTGGAAGCCATCGCTTACCAGAGCGCCGACCTGATGGACGCCATGGCGAAGGACTGCGGCCACCGGCCGGAACGGCTGCAGGTGGATGGCGGCGCCAGCGCCAACGCCTTCCTGATGCAGTTCCAGGCGGATATCTGCGCGATTCCCGTCGTGCGGCCGAAGGTGCTGGAAACCACCGCGCTGGGCGCCGCGCTGCTGGCCGGCCTGGGCGCCGGCGTATACGGTTCGCCGGCGGACACGGCGGCTGTATGGCAGAAAGACCTGGAGTTTACCCCGCAGATAGACGAAGCCACCCGGCGGCTTGCGCTGGGCGGCTGGCATAAAGCGGTGGAACGGAGCCTGGGATTCGCGAAGGATTAGGGGTCAGGTTTCAGGGGTCAGAGGTCAGTGTTCAGCGTTCTCCGGGTGACGGATTTTACGGACGGCGCCGACGGTGTAGACGATCATGGCCAGGATGGCAAGGGCGACCGTGATCCAGAGCAGCAGGATATCAGGCGTCAGGCCCAGCAGGCGGGTGCCCGCGGCGACAAAATCATCATGGAAGAAGGCCAGTACAAGCGACGCGATAAAGCAGACCTGCGCCGCCTTGCCGATGAGATTGCTGTAAACGACGATGCCCCGCTTCAGCATGAACATGCCGCCCAGCACCATATAGAGTTCCTTGCAGGCGACGATGATGACAGCCGCCCACGGGAATACGCCGGCAATGGCCTGGCAGACCATGGCGGTCAGCACCATCAGCTTATCCGCCAGCGGATCGAACAGCTTGCCGAAATCCGTAATCTGGTTCAGCTTCCGGGCAAGATACCCGTCGAGCATATCTGTGAGGCTGGCGGCCACAAACACAGCCAGCGCGGCCTTCCGGAGACCACTGAAAAACAGGACGACGAACACCGGGATCAGAATGAGCCGGATCATGGTCAGCACATTCGGGATCGTCCAGACGTTGGAGAAGAGCTTGCGGATTTTTTCCTTCAAGGTTAAGTCAGCTTCTTTCGGGTAAAAGTTCTACCCTTATTTCGATATGATCCGGATAAAACCCTTTTTTACGGACAGGAGGAAACAGGAAATGCGGATGGACGGAAGACGGCCGGACGAGAAACGGCCGGTGACGATTGAAACGGATTTTGTACGGACCGCGTACGGCAGCTGCCTGATCGCCACGGGGAATACCCGGGTGATCTGTACAGCCAGCGTTGAGGAGACGGTGCCGCCGTTCCTGCGGGACAAGGGACAGGGATGGGTTACCGCGGAGTACGCGATGCTGCCGGCGTCCACACCGGAAAGGAAGAAGCGCGACGGCATCAAAAAGGACGGGCGGAGCGTGGAGATCCAGCGGCTGATCGGCCGTTCCCTCCGGCAGGCGGTGGACCTGAGGGCGCTGGGCGAGCGGACCATTACGCTGGACTGCGACGTGCTGGAAGCGGACGGCGGAACGCGGACCGCGTCCATCACCGGCGCGATGGTGGCGCTGACGTGCGCGGTGGACCGGCTGATCCGGGAAAAGAAACTGCTGATCAGTCCCATCGTCCATCAGGTGGCGGCAGTCAGCGCGGGTATCGTGAACGACGAAGCCTGCCTGGACCTGTGCTACCGGGAGGACAGTACGGCCCAGGTGGACATGAACTTCGTGATGAACGAGCGGCGGGAATTTATTGAACTGCAGGGAACGGGGGAAGGCCGGGCGTTCAGCCACGACGAACTGAACGCGCTGATGGGCTACGGAATGAAGGGCATTTCCGAGCTGATGCAGCTGCAGCGGGAGGCGCTGGGCGAACGGGCGCGCCACATCGCGCCGAAGCCGCTCCTGCTGGCGGCCACCGGCAACGAACATAAACTCCGGGAACTGCAGGAAATGTTCCGGGATTATTATACGCTGGCGCCGATGACGGCGGCCGGATTCTGCGGTCCGATTGACGAGAACGCGGAGACTTTTGCGGGGAACGCGATCATCAAGGCGGAAGCGGTATGCGAGGCGACCGGACTGCCGACCATCGGGGACGACAGCGGGCTTTCCGTGGACGCGCTGGACGGTGAACCCGGCGTGCTCAGCGCCCGGTACGCCGGAGAGCACGGAAACGACGAGGCGAATAACGACCTGCTGCTGAGCCGGATGGAAGGCAAGGAAGACCGGAGCGCGCATTTTGAGTGCGCCCTGGCGCTGAAGATCCCGGGACGGGAACCGATTGTGGCAGAAGGCCGCTGCCCGGGCGTGATCCTGCATAAACGGCAGGGAACCGGCGGTTTCGGATACGATCCGCTGTTCCTGTACGAACCGATGAACAAGACGTATGCCGAGATGAACGCCCGGGAGAAAAACGAGGTCAGCCACCGGGCCAGGGCAGCCGAAAAAATGCGGGAGCTGATGCGGCAGATTGCCGATGAAGAACAATTGTGATATCCGGCGGGGAAACACACAAACAAAACACGGGGAAACAGCCACAATAGCTTGACGAAACAGGATAAACCATGTACAATATATTGATGTAAATCAAGCGCATATCAGTGGAGGAACACCGATGCTTCACGAAGGGAAAATCTGGGTTGGCACGGCGGGAGAAAAGCCTGTTTTCCTGCTTCCGAATATGGCCAACCGGCACGGGCTGATCGCCGGCGCGACGGGCACAGGGAAAACCGTGTCCCTGAAGGTGCTGGCGGAAAGCTTTTCCGATATGGGCGTTCCGGTGTTTCTGAGCGATATAAAAAGCGATCTGAGCGGCATGGTGAAACCCGGCACGCAGAGCGAGTCGATCGACAAACGGCTGGCAGGCTGCGGTGTTCCGGAAGACGCGTTTGAATACCATGCCTATCCTTCTATTTTCTGGGACGTGTACGGCGAACAGGGGCATCCGATCCGCGCGACGGTGGAGAACATGGGTCCCCTGCTGCTGAGCCGGATGCTCGGGCTGAACGAGACCCAGAGCGGCGTGATGAACATCCTGTTCCGCGTGGCGCGGGAGATTAATTATCCGCTGGAGAATATCGAAGACCTGAAGTACATGCTGGTGTACATCGGGGAGCACGCGAAGGAATTCACCCTGAAATACGGCAACGTTTCATCCGCCAGCGTCGGCGCGATCCAGCGGGCGGTGGCTGTCCTGGAAGACCAGGGCGGGGACCTGTTCTTCGGCGAACCGGCGATCGATATTGACGACTGGATCCAGACTGATCCCGTCAGCGGCAAAGGCCGGATCAATATCCTGTCGGCTGACCGGCTGTTCAATAATCCCACGATGTATTCCACGTTCCTTCTGTGGATGCTGACGTCCCTGTATGACCGGCTTCCCGAACGGGGCGATATGGATAAGCCGGTAATCGTATTCTTCTTCGACGAGGCGCATCTGCTGTTCAACAACTGCAGCAAGGCCCTGATGGAGAAGATCGAACAGGTGGTCCGGCTGATCCGCTCCAAAGGCGTGGGCGTTTATTTCATCACCCAGAGCCCGGCGGATATTCCGATGACGATCCTGGGCCAGCTGGGCAACCGGATCCAGCACGCGCTGCGTGCCTATACCCCGCTGGACCAGAAAGCGGTCAAGGTTGCGGCGCAGACGTTCCGGACGAATCCGGCCTTCGATACCGAAGAGGCGATTACCACCCTGAAGACCGGCGAAGCGCTGGTATCCTTCCTGGACGAACACGGCGCGCCGGGTGTTGTGGAACGGGCAACAATCCTTCCCCCGCAGAGCTACATGGGCGCGATCACCGAGGACGAGCGCAGGCGGATCAATGAATCCAGTCCGCTGGCGGGCAAGTATGATGCCCGGACGGAAAGACCCGCGCCGCAGGCTCAGGCGGCCCCCATGTACCAGACCGCTCCCATGTACCAGGCAGGTCCCGTGTACCAGGCCGCTCCGGCCTGGAACACGCCGGTCCAGCCGGTGCAGTTTATTCTCGTAAACGGCGTCCTGCGGCAGGTGACCACTCCCGACCGCTGCACGATGCAGGTCCTGTATAACGGCGTATTGTGGCCGATCATTTAATGGCTGCTTTAAGCATATATTGTCACTGTTCCCCCCAACGACCCCTCTCGCGGCGCAGGTGAGCACCGTGCAGTAAAAGATGGCAACATTCAAGGTTTATGACCCCACCACCGGACAGTATGTGGAAAAGGAAGTTGAAGGCATGGCCCAGGAAGCGGCGCAGCCGGTCGTTCAGGCTGTTCAGGAAGCGGCTCCCCAGGTTGTGCAGGCTGTACAGGATGCGGCGCAGCCCGTCGTCCAGGCCGTACAGCAGGTGGCGCAGCCTGTGGTGCAGGCTGTGCAGCAGGTGCCCCAGCAGGTTGTGCAGGCGGCGCAGCCGGTCGTTCAGGCCGTACAGCAGGCTGTTCCGACCATTCAGGTGCAGCCCCAGCTGCAGCAGATGCCTGTCATGGTGCAGGACCCCGCAACCGGCCAGCTGGTTCAGCAGATGATGACCGTACAGTATGACGCGGCGACCGGAACCTATGTCCCCGTGCAGGCGGATCCCAAGGTGCTGGCGGAACAGCAGAAAGCCGCCGAGAAGGCAGCCAGGGAAGCGGAACGCAAGGCCAAGGAAGAGGAAGCCGCCGCACGTCGTGCCCGTGCGGATGAACTTCGCGAGGAAGCGGCTGAACGCGCCCGCCGGAACGATTCTGTTGCCGGCCGCGTGAAGAACACCGCGATCTCCACCGCCACCCGCCAGGTGGTCAGCAGCGTGACCCGGAGCCTGACCAAGGCGATCGGCAGCCTGTTCGGCGGAAAGAAAAAGTAACCCGGAATCCACGGGCCGGCCGGCCCTGAAGATTACAAATTATTGAGGGAGGAAAACTGGTATGAAGAAGTTCCTGAAAGAGTTTAAAGAGTTTGCCATGAAGGGCAATGTCCTGGATCTGGCGATTGCCGTCGTTCTGGGCGCTGCCTTCGGTAAAGTCGTGACCGCGGTGGTGGATATTTTCCTGACCCCGATCACTGAAAGCATTAAAGCCGGTATGCCGGAAGGGACGACCGGCGGCTACTGGACCATCAGCCTGATCACCTTCCTGGCGGTCGTTGTGGAATTCCTTATCACGGCGTTTGTGCTCTTCCTGATCGTCAAGGCCGTCAACAAGGCCAAGAACCTGAAGAAGAAGGAAGAAAAACCCGCGGATCCCACCACCAAGGTATGCCCCTTCTGCCAGAGCGAGATCGACATCAAGGCGACCCGCTGCCCGCACTGCACCAGCGAGCTGAAATAATCCTGACTGCAGAAAGCAACCAAAGCTGCCCTGTCCGGGGCAGCTTTTTTTCTCTGTAAAAAGCCTGCTGTTTTTTGCTTCCGGAGATGGTATAATACAGTCAGGAACGGAACACTATACTGAGGCGCATATCTGGAGCGACGCACCAATCCGGAAATACATGGCGCTTTATACTGCCGGGGATGAGAAACCGGATACCTGACGGCAGGGAAAAACAGAAAAGATATATCGGGATTTTAAAGGGAGAAAAGGCCGGATGGAACTGAAAAGAATCGAATATGATCTTACTGTTTGCAAAGTGCCGGATATATCAAAGATCGACATGGCAGCCGAGTTCTATTTTATCGGGAAAACGGATGAAGAATTATCTTTGGTCTGCAGAACGGAAGACACTCCGGCCGGGGCAATTGCGCAGGATCATGGATGGAAAGGTTTTCGCATTCAGGGAACCCTGGATTTTTCATTGATCGGTATTCTGTCAAAACTGTCAGGTATCCTCGCGGATCATAAGATCGGCATCTTTGCGGTATCCACATACAATACAGACTATATCCTGGTGAAGAAAGAAAACTTTGACAGGGCTTTAGAAGTACTGGCGTCTGAAGGATATACCGTCGTATGACTCAGGGGGATGGCCTGTCCGGAAAGCATGGTCATTGTTGAGGTCGGGAACGCCTACATCCTTGTGTTTATCAAATGATTCATCATAAAACCGCTTTGCCGGAAGAACCGCCTGTCAGACAACCTGTAAACGGATGAACTTGCTGGATGCCCATAATCAGGATATAAGGGAAGAACGCTATGCTGGACAGAACGATTCCGTTTTATAACACGATCATGAAATGCACTGATTACAGGCATCGGAATGTGGAACTGCCGGATGGTTTCTCCATCGTTTCATATCGGGACGGATATGAAAAAGAATGGGCGAAACTGGAATACGCCATCGGCGACTTTGGTTCGGCAGCAGAAGCGGAGGAGTATTTCGCTGAGACGTATCTGCAGGATCCTGAATTGTTCCCGAATATCCTTTTCATCATAAACAAGGATCGTGATACTGCCGGCTCATGCATCGCGTGGCGGGATACGCAGGGGATCAACCGGGTTTCTTCCCTGCACTGGCTTGTGGTTGATGAACGGTACCAGGGAATCGGCCTCGGCAGAGCGCTTGCGACCGCTGTGATGAACATTTACGCAGACCAGGGGGCGCTTCCCGTCTATATCCACACACAGCCATGGAGCTGGAAAGCAATCCTTCTGTATCTTTCACTGGGGTTTAAGCTGCAGAAAACGGAGACTTTTTCACACTACGAAAACGAGTATGGAAAAGCCATGGGCACACTCGGGAAAGTCGTCCGGGAAGACCAGTATGAATTGATGCTGCATTTATCTGAGGAATAAATACGGGGTTTGCAGGAATATCCTTCAAAGAGGAATACCAGAGAATACAGTCTTTTATACCGGCCGGCTGCCGACCGGTTTTATGCGGATTCCGCAGACAGGACTGATCTTGTTTTGCGTCGAATCATAGCAATACCGGAAATAAGCGAGGGAGGACCAGCAATGATTCGTCATGAATTGATTCAGGCAACGGAAGCGTTTCTGAAACAGAAATTTGATCATGCCACAGCGTTTGAACAGCCGGATATTGCCTACCGGATTGAACACACATACCGGGTAGCAAATATCGGAAAAGAAATCGCGGCAAAGGAAGGCTTTGATGAAACAGAAATGGTGATCGCCTGCCTTCTCCATGACGTATCTTATTGTGAGGCAGTCGGAGAAGGCCGTTTCTGGCCCACGTGGAAAGAACACGGGAGACGCTCCGCCCAGATCGCCCGTCCGTTCCTGGAAGAACTGGGCCTTCCGAAAGACCGCATCAATGACATATGTTACGGTATCGCCATCCATGTTGACGAAAAGGCGGATTTCCCCGGCGAGAACACCCCGTTCGCCCTTTCGGTCGGCGACGCTGACGGTATCGACCGGTTCGACGCTTATCGCCTCCATGAGATGCTGAATAAAGACGCGTTCCTGGAAAAAACTTTTGAGGACAAACTGGAGTATGTTGAGAAGCGGCTCTCAAGACTGCATGAATACAGGGAGCTGCCGGTCGGTACAAAAACAGCGGGTGAGATGTGGCAGTCAAGGATTGATTTCTATATTGAATTTTACAAGAAGCTGGCTGATCAGCTGAGACAGAGCAAAAGCGTGATTTGCGACTGATCCGTATGATTCTTCCGGTTTGCCGGAATACGGACCGTCAGGAATACCATCATTCGGGCATTACGGAGGAGAAGATGGAACTCGAAATCAATCCGATCGGGAAAGTGAAAAATCAGGTTACGGACCGGAAAGATACGTCATGGGGAAACGACGTTTCAACGATTGTCCTTGAAAAACCGTATGTGTCGGGCCTGAAAGGGCTGGAGGCGTTTTCGCACGCAATCATCCTGTTCTGGCTTGACCAAGCCCGGTACGACCGGGACAAGCACCTGCAGAGAAGGCCCCGGAATCGGGCGGATATGCCGCTGGTGGGGATTTTCGCCCAGAGAGGAAAAGACAGGCCGAACCGGATCGGAACGACAGCCGTTGAGATTCTGTCGGTCACGGAGGACACGCTGACCGTCAGGGGACTGGATGCCGTGGATGGCACGCCCGTTCTGGATATAAAGCCTTATTATCCGGTATATGACAAAAGAGAGGCGATTGTTCCGGAATGGGTGGATCGCCTGATGGAACATTATTTCTGATCCGGAGAACCATCCCCGGGGATCTGCGCAGAAAGGGAATGGGACCATGAGCAATCAGCGTGATGATCGGACGTTCCGGGCAGTTGCGGGGCTGAGCCACGCGGCGATCCGGACGCGCAGCATTTCGGACAGCGTCCGGTATTACACGGACGTGCTTGGCCTGCGGGAGGCTTTCCGCATGTTCCGGGAAGACGGTTCCCTGGCTACGGTCTATCTGTATCTCGCGCCGGGGCAATACCTCGAATTGTTTTCAGACGGTACCCGGGAAGGAATCACCGGCCCGGACGTGATCGGCATCTGCCATCTGTGCCTGATGACAAAAGATATCCGCAAGGCCTATGACATTGTAAAAACGGCCAGAAGGCCGCTGGATTCAGAGATCAAAAGAGGGAAATCCATGTGCCGGATGTTCTGGACCCACGACCCGGACGGGACGCAGATCGAAGTCATGGAAATGCCTCCGGAATCCCTCCAGGCGCAGGCAGACAAACGGTTTGAAAAAGACGATCAGTGAGAGGCGGAGAAAGCGGTATGGTACATCTGGAAAAGGTCACTTATCAAAACGCGCTGGCAGTCTGCGAGCTTTCGATTTTCGAATCGCAGTACCCTTTTGTTGCCGACAACGAAGAGAGTCTGGCGGAAGCATATCTTGCCGTCACCTCAGATACATCTTACGCGTATCCGTTTGCGATCTATAATGATGATACACTGGTGGGATTCCTGATGCTGGGATACAACGAGGCCGCACTCGAAGGGCCTGAAGCTCCCGCATCACTGAAAAACAACTACAGCCTCTGGCGCCTGATGATCGACAAGCGCTATCAGAAGAAAGGCTTCGGCCGGGAGGCTGTGCGCCTCGCCCTGGAATTCGTCAGGACCTGGCCCCACGGGAAAGCGGAGGCCTGCGTCACCTCCTATAATCCTGAAAACGATGTGGCGAAAAAACTGTACGCTTCTTTCGGCTTTACAGAAAACGGGGAAATGGACGAAGACGAAATCGTGGCTGTGCTGAAGCTGTAAACAGAACGATGAACAATCCTTCGAAAGAAATCCCAGGAAGATATATTGTGAGATTCCCGGGCATCTTGACGGAATGCCAGGCTTCTTCTACAATGGATACAGGCCTTGGGGACGGCACCCATCAGAAAAAACAGCAGGCGCACACCGCAAGGGGGATGATACCCATCGAAAAAAACATTATTGTGGTGGACGAAAACGGGACAGTATTTGAATCAACGTGGCTGAAAAGAGCCAACGGTCTTGTGAAAAAAGGCAGGGCACGCTGGCTGGATGGAAATACAATCTGTCTTGCGTGTCCGCCGGAACAAATGGAGGACAACTATATGGAAAACAGCAAGCAGACAGAGATCATTACAGGAAACGGCACAGAAACCGCAAACGCCATACCCGGAAGACTGACCATGGAAAGCCTCCTGGACAGAATGGATGCGATCCGCCAGGAAATGCTCAGCATGAAGGACCTGGCCGGGACGATGGAGGCCATCGCGAATCAGGGCGGAGAAGATGACGCCGGTCATATCGCGGAAGCGACCAGCCAGGCGTTTATCGCCAGGGAAACGACCTGCCAGCAGCAGCTTCGCTTTCTGGAGAGGATCTACAATGATCATTTTTCCGCCCCTTCCGAAGAAGCAAAGACGGCCAGGACGCGCATGATACTGGACAGCATGAATGACGTCATTCCTTCATTGGATTATTCGGATGAAAACGGCAGCGGCAGTGTTGAAGCGCTCAGGGTAATCAAGGATCTCTATAATGATCTGCTGAAGCAACCTTAAATTCCTGTTCCCCTCCGGCAAATTACCGGAGGGGATTTCCAAAAGAAGTACCATCCATCACGACCGGAATTCTGAAAGGAGACATCAGTGAAATCCATCACGATAAAGCGTTTGACCTCTGAATTGAAGACTGATTATCTTGACTTTTTCGATCATCGCGCATTCACGGACAACAATCCAAACGGTCCGTGCTATTGTACGTCTCCCAATCAGAATGAAGAAGAAATCCGGCAGATGGCCGGTGAATTTAAAAAATACGGCATAAAAAACACGCTGCGTAAATATGCCGTGGAAATGCTGAACCGAAACAAGATCCGGGGATACCTGGCTTATGACGGCGAGCTGGCTGTCGGCTGGTGTAATGCGGCAGATATGGAAAGCTATAACGGGTTTGTTCCGGAGATCGCCAGGAAGAACACCTGCGGAAAAACGGTTTCTATTGTCTGCTTTGAAATTGCGCCTGCATACCGGGGAACGGGAATCGCATCAGCACTTATCGACCGGGTCTGCAACGATGCAAGATCAGAGGGATATATGGCTGTTGAAGGATATCCCAAGCTTTCTGACAATCGGAATATCTTTGATTATCAGGGCCCTGTCCGGCTTTATCAAAAAGCCGGATTTACAGAAGCGGCAAGGGGAAACGAGCAGGTTGTTATGCGGAAAGTATTGTAACGGCAGGGCAATCATTTCCGGTTCATCGGGTTACCGGCAATCAGGATTGGAGGAGATATCACAATGGATGACTGCGTTTTCTGCAAGATCGTTTCAGGTGAGATTCCCGGCATGAAAATCTATGAGGATGATAAAACGCTTGCATTTATGGATATTGCGAAAGACGTGGACGGTCATATACTGGTCATCCCCAGGAAGCATTGCAAAAATATCCTGGATTGTGATACCGAAACCCTGGCGGCTGTTATGCAGACAGTGAAAACCGTTTCCGTCCACCTGACAGCCGAATGCGGATATGAAGGCGTTAATCTGCTGAATGCCAGCGAAGAGTGCGCCGGCCAGTCAGTACCTCATTTCCATATTCACATTATTCCGAGAAAACGGAATGACCGGATTGACGCATGGCCACATTTTGAGGGGGCAAAGCAGGATATCCGGTCTGTATTTGACAGCCTGAAGATGGGCTGAATTTCAATGATCCGGTCACCCGATCATCAGGAACAGCGGAAATGTTTTTGAGTTTCACGGCCAAGGCAGGTCAGGATTTGAAAGGATAATCCATCCATGACACATTCAATGCAACTGCAACCGGCGCCATTTGAAATGATCCGAAACGGTACAAAAACAATAGAACTGCGATTGTTTGATGAAAAGAGGAAGAAAATCCGGATCGGGGACACAATCTCATTTACGAATACCGCGAGCAAAGAGATCCTCAAGGTCAAAGTACTCGAAATGTATGTATTTGATTCCTTTGAAACGCTGTATCGCCGGCTTCCGCTGCTGGACTGCGGTTATACAAAAGACGACGTTGATACCGCTTCCCCCGATGACATGAATGAATACTATCCGGAAGAACTGCGGCGGAAATACGGAGTGGTCGGAATTAAGGTGGCTTTACTGTAAATGTCGTTTTCCGGCGGCAACCTGAGAGCTGAAAACATGAAAATATGAAGAATCCATCAAGGGGAATGAATGCGATCAATGAACCAGACAGAAAGAGCGCTGGCGCTCGCTGAAGAAATTGGCGGGAAAGAGCGGCTGAACTGTATCGCCGAACTGGACCGGACCGCAGCCAGCCAGGCTGAAGCGCTGGAAAAAAAAGGGGATCATCATCTGCCGCTATGGGGCGTGCCGGTTCTGGTAAAAGATAATATTGACGTCAAAGGACTGCATACCACAGCCGGAAGTCTGGCGCTGGAGGACAATATCGCGCTGTCAGACGCGCCGGTTATCCGCAATCTCCGCAGAAACGGGGCTGTGATTCTCGGCAAAACCAACATGACAGAGTTTGCCAATTATGTCACGCAGGGGATGCCGGGCGGTTTCAGCTCCCGCGGCGGACAGGTAATCCATGCGACTGATCCCAAGCTCAATGTGGCCGGGTCCTCTTCCGGATCCGCGGTTGCTGTTGCCGCCGGAATTGTTCCGATGGCGGTGGGAACCGATACCAGCCATTCCGTTACCGGCTGCGCACAATTCAACGGAATCTGCGGACTGAAGCCTCCGGCCGGAGCGCTGAGCACAGAAGGGATCATCCCCATCTCCAGGACGCTGGACAGCGCGGGGGCAATGGCCCGGAATTTCACAGACACGCTGAAACTGTACTCGGCCATGCGGGACGATCCGCTTCCGGAAATGAAACCGAAGGAGACCGGTGAGCTCCGGATCGCAGTCAATCTGGCGAACAGAGCAGTACTCCCCGCTGACCGGAAACGTTTTATCCGCCTGCTCCTGAAACAACTGAGAGCATCCGGGGCGGCGATCGGGACAGTTATTCAGATGCCGGCCCGGGATTTGCCAACGATCATGAAGTGGGAATTCAGGCCCATGCTGGAATCCTATCTGGCTGCTTCCTCCGCGTCACGCAAAACCCTGGCGGAAATCGTGGAATACTATGAAGATCATCCTGATACCATGATGAAATACGGGGATACATATTTACGGGCAGCATTGGATGAAACACCTGGCGGACTCCAGGGAGAACCATATCTGAAAGCGTTACGGACACGCAAAAAAACAATTGCCCGCGTTACGGAAAAAATCGAACAATACGATGCGATCCTGATGACAGGACCGACCAGTATCATGCATTTCTGCGGTTTGCCGTCGGTTACCGTAGCCGCTCCCGTAAAAACGGACGACGGCCTGAACCAGGCCGTGATCCTGTACGGCGCGGACGAATCCAGGCTTTATGAAGCGGCGCTGGCAATTGAACGGGAAATGACGCTTTTGCAGTGATGCTTCTGTATGACAGGGGCCTTTTGTCCCTGGATGAGGACGCAAATACATATCTTCCGGAGGACATGCGGATTCCTGCCGGGATTACGGTCCATCATCTGCTTTCCCATACTTCCGGACTGTATAACTTCTACAACTTCGAGGATGACTTCTACATCGGGGAGGACAGACTGCCATATGACAGGAAATCTTTCCTCGGCAAAATAAACGAAGGAGAATGAAACATGGCGGAGGAATTCTTAACGCTGATGGCTGACTTTGATGATCAATCACAACAGATACTGAGCGGATGGTATGACAAGCTGCGGCAGGAGGGATTTACCGGAGAGCAGACGCCCGGCCTTCCGTTCCATATCAGCCTTGCCTGCTTTTCAACGGACAGGGAAACCGAAGCTGTCCGGGAAATGAAGGAACTGGCCGGGAGGTTCTCTGCGATTCCGGTACATATCAGCCATATCGGACTGTTTGCCGGAGGGAGAATCCTTTATGCCGCGCCGGACATGAATCCGGCGGACCTTCTGTGTTTACGCCAGGCAATTCAAACGGAAACCCGGGAGAAATTTCCGTGGACACCGCATGCCACCCTCCTGATCGATCGGGCGGAGACCATACAAAAGGCGATACCGGTTTTAACAGAGCATTTCCATCCGTTCATGGGCACGATCACCAAACTGCATCTGTGCGCTTTCTGGCCGACAAGAGAGATAGCTACGGTATCCCTCGGGAAGTGACCGGCCTTTGGTTATCCGTTGTAATAAAACAGCTTGAAAGAGATTCGGGGAGAATGATCAGATGAATTATCCACCTTCTGTTTCCGCCGTTGTGGGCATGGCGGAATACCGGCAGGAACATGTCGGCATGTCCGCCGCGAAGGTCCTGCTGTTTGAGGACTATGTGCTGAAGATCCGCCCGGAAGGCGGTCCCGATACCGGGGACGTAAAGGTGCTCCAATGGCTGCATGGCAAATTGCCGGTGCCGGAAGTTGCGGCGCATGAGATTCAGGATGGAAAAGACTGGCTGCTGATGACCCGTATCCGGGGAAAGATGCTGTCCGATTCGGCCGTCATGGAAAGACCGGCCCTGCTTCTCGATTGTATGGCAGAAGCCCTCCATCGCTTATGGGATGTACCGATTGCCGAATGCCCGTTTGACCAGACGAATTGCCCTGCACGCGCCGAACGGGCATTCCAATCGGGACGATTTGATCCGCTGAACGTGGAACCGGAGACCTTCGGACCCGGCGGTTTTGAAAATCCCCGGGCACTGGTGGACTGGCTGAAGACTCATCAACCGTTATGCGACCGGGTATTGACCCATGGCGATTTTTGCCTGCCCAATCTGTTCACAGACGGGAGGCGGTTCACAGGATATATCGACGTCGGTGAAGCGGGTATCGGGGACCGCTGGATGGATCTGGCGCTGGGATGGCGGAGCCTGAAGCACAACAGTGACGGATATTACGGAAAACGCTATCCCATTGATCCGGACGATCTGTTCCGTGCGGCGGGCGTGCCGAAAGATGAAGAGAAACTGCGGTACTACCTGCTGCTGGACGAATTGTTTTAACAAATTGCCTTTACCGCTGTAACAGCCGGAGAATTGGGCATTGACAATTCTCCCGCCACCCTGTATAATATCCCCCGCAAACCCTTATCACGAGTGACCGAGGGACGGGCCCGAAGACGTCACGGCAACCGGCTCAGGCTTGGTGCCAAATCCCGCAGCGCGCACACCCGGAGACGGAGCGCTGGCAGATAAGGACAATCTGAATCAGGATTGACTCCCGTCTGGCTTGTGTGCAGGCCGGGCGCTTTTTTTGCGAAAATATGATTGAGGAGGAACCCATGCGCAGACTCTTTACTTCCGAATCCGTAACCGAAGGACATCCCGACAAGCTGTGTGACCAGATCTCTGACGCCGTGCTGGACGCGATCCTGGCGGAGGATCCGATGGCCCGGGTGGCGTGCGAGACGTTCGCGACCACCGGCATGATTACGGTCATGGGCGAGATTACGACGTCCACCTACGCGGACATTCCGGCGATCGTCCGGAAGACCGTAATGGAGATCGGCTATGACGCGCCGGAAAAATCCTTTAACGGCGCCACCTGCGCCGTGATGACCGCGATCCACGAACAGAGCCCGGATATCGCCATGGGCGTGGACGACGCGCTGGAAACCCGGTCGACCGGGGATGAAGCGGATACCGGCGCCGGGGACCAGGGAATGATGTTCGGTTACGCGTGCAACGAGACGCCGGAAAAGATGCCCCTGCCCATCGCGCTGAGCCACCGGCTGGCCCGCCGCCTGACCGAAGCGCGGAAAACGGGCGTTCTGCCGTTCCTGTATCCGGACGGCAAGACGCAGGTGACGGTGGAATATGTCGATGGGAAACCGGCGGCGGTGGATACCGTGGTGGTTTCCGCGCAGCACGCGGCGGACGCGACCCAGGAAGAGATCCGGGAGGGCATCATGAAGGAGGTCATCCTGCCGGTGATTCCGCCGGAACTGCTGACAGAGAAGACCCGGTATTTCATCAATCCCACCGGCCGATTTGTGATCGGCGGACCGGCCGGGGATACCGGACTGACCGGCCGGAAGATCATTGTGGATACATACGGCGGATCCGCCCCCCATGGC
>JAEEGL011911231.1_pt1 | contig 28475 bp, 25 predicted proteins | sample 9134231 | NCBI WGS metagenome assembly JAEEGL01 (sample SAMN16246548, study PRJNA631951) | gut metagenome | biome: gut microbiome; feature: rumen; material: fiber-attached | host: Bos | place: Iran: Karaj | collected 2018-10
AGCGTCGCCTTGTAGATATGCTGTTCGCGGACCTCCTGTTTGTCGCCCTCCGTAGAGGTGACGTTGACAATCTGGCTTTTGGCTTTTTGCCCTTGGCTTTTGGCAAGGGTGAGGGTAACAGCCTGTTCACTGGGATTGAACTCCGTGAGTCCGTAGTTGTTCCACAGCAGTCCATAGCCTTTGCTGGATACCATCATGGGGATGGATATCTGCGTATTTACCTGAGTCAACCGACGGGAGAGGCCCCGGATATTGCTGTAGCCGTCCTGAAATTGTCCGAGTCCGTAGAGGTACTCGTCCTTCGGGGAGGCGATGGCAAGGGAGGCACCCCCGTTCTTCATCTGGTGATGGGTCGCCTTGAAGACGGACTTGCCGTCGGGAGTCTTGACGACAAGTGTCCCATGGGTGTTATCCACTTCCACCTGGAGGTCGTTATCAACCTCCTCGTGATTGACATACAGCCAGTCGGGCAGGGTGTCCTGAACGGTTTTCTCAGTATACTGGACACGCACGGCGTTCTTCGCAACCTTCCTGACAGTCACCTGTCCGTTTCCGAACGGCTGTGCTATGGCACAGCATATACATAATGAGGAAAATATGTTCATGTTGCAAAGATAAGTGTTTTTGATGAGAGTGAACGTTCCATTTGTATCATAAATACCTATATGATGTAACATCCCATGAAAAAAGAGTGGAAAAACGATAACAGAATAGCAGGAAAAAGCGTATCTTTGTCATCAGTCTATAAACCAATTTAAACTAAAAACCGACATGAAGAAAGTATTATTATTCGCATTAACGGTATTGCTCTTTGTAGGTTGTCAGCAAAACCAGCAAGAAGTGAACAATCCCGTCCTGACTATTGAAGGCGGTCAAATTCAGGGTGTATTAGCCGATAATCCCGGTGTGTATGTCTATCGTGGCATCCCCTATGCCGCTCCTCCCATCGGTAAACTGCGCTGGAAAGAGCCGCAGCCCGTGGTGAAATGGGACAGTGTTCGTATCTGTGACAAGTTTGGGCACCCGGGCTATCAGGCAGTGCATTATCCCGGTTTCTATGCTTCTGAATGGGGTTATGGTGACGAGGCTCCCTATAGTGAGGACTGCCTCTACTTGAATGTCTATACCAAGGCTCCTGGGGAGGTTGACAAGAAATTGCCTGTGGCGCTCTGGATTCATGGTGGCGGCTACCGCGAGGGCTGGGGCTCCGAGCCTGAGTTCGACGGACAGGAGTGGGCATCGAAGGATGTGGTACTCGTCACCATCAACTACCGTCTGGGTATCTTCGGCTTTATGCCTTACGGTGAGCTTTCTGCCGAGAGTCCTCATGGAGTGTCTGGCAACTACGGTATCCTCGACCAGATCCAGTCGTTGAAATGGATCAAACAGAATATCGCCCAGTTTGGCGGTGACCCCGACAATGTCACCATCTTCGGACAGAGTGCTGGAGCAGGCAGTGTCCGTACCCTCTGTGAGTCGCCCCTCGCCCGTGGCCTATTCCACAAGGCTGTCATCATGAGCGGCGGTGGTCTGAATATTCCTCCGAAGGACGGTGAGGCTGCCAAACCGGCAACGCCCAACGTGAAGTTCTTCACCTACAATCCTACCTTGAAGGAAGCAGAGGCAGAGACCAAGAAGGTGATGGACTGGGCAGGACTGACCGACCTGAAGAAGATGCGTGAGGCATCGACGGAGATTCTCTATACCGTCACGCAGTTGTATAACATGGTCAACAAGACCGATGTCATCGTGATGCAGCGTCCTATCGTCGACGGCTATGTCTGCACGAAGAGCTTCGACGAGGCGACCCGTGACGGTACCATCGCCGATGTGCCTTATATGATCGGCTATACCCTGAATGACATGGGGGACATGGCTCCCGGTATCGCAGAGTTCTGCAAGGTGCGCAACAGTAATGGCAAGAAAGCTTGGGCGTATGAGTTTGCTCGTCCGTTGCCAGACGACGGAAAGCATCCGGAGATTACCGACCGTCTGAAAGGTGCCTTCCACTCCTCCGATCTGTGGTTTGTCTTTAAGTCGCTGAAACACTGCTGGCGTCCTTGGACACAGGGTGACTGGGACTTGGCGGAGAAGATGCTGACGGCATGGACTAACTTCGCCAAGTACAGTAATCCGAACGGACAGGAGGATGGCGCATGGACGCTATGCACGGAGGAGAGTCCGAAGTTCATGCTCTTCAAACTCGACGAGAAGGATACGGAGCACTCGGAGATGGGGGATCCCATCAAGCCCTGATTCTTTAGCAACTCAAAACAATAGACTATAACTGACATGAGAAAACTATTAACAGGCTTAACGTTGCTGGCAGTGCAGATGTTGTCGGCACAGACTTTCCAACTGACCTCTGACGGCTATTTCAATCAGGGCGGTGTCGATGTGATGGCATTCAGCGACTTCTATCCTGAGGGACATCAGGGTGGTGTCTGTGTGATTATGAACGGCCAGCGTATCGCTACCAACGGTGATATCCGCATGGAGGCGACACCGGGACAGTGGCAACCTGTACCCAAGCAACTCAATAGGAAGGTGGAGGGCAACAGGATTGTCACGACGTTGTGCTATCCGGACTCTTCCCGTCATCTCACAGGTTTCAATCCGATGGTGTATCCCGACTATCAGTTCACCTATCAGGTGAATGTGGAGAGTCAAGGTGGGAGTATCGTTGTTACCGTCGACTTAGACAAGCCCGTACCTGACTTCTTGTTAGGAAAGGTGGGCTTTAACTTGGAGTTCTATCCTGGTTGGCTGTTTGGTAAACCGTGGCTGATGGATAACCAGTCGGGCATCTATCCGCAACAGCCTAACTCACCCATGATGACGACGCCTGCCAATAACCAGCATATCGGTGACTTCTTTAACAGTAAGAGACAGAAGGCAGACATCGATCACCTGAATGCGACGGGTTATAGTCCTTACACGGCAGACCAGTTGATAGCTGCTCCCTATGCCGTAGGACGTAAGTTCACCTCTCGTCCTGATGACGCCTATAGCAAGTTGACGATAGAGTCGCTGACGGAGCCGCTGAAACTCTATGACGGACGTATGAACCATAACAACGGCTGGTTCGTGTTGCGCAGTGACATCAAGGCGGGTGCGACGAAAGGTGCTGTGAAGTGGGTGATAACGCCTAACGTCGTCAGCGACTGGCAGTATAGTCCTGTGGTACAGACCTCCCAGATAGGCTATCATCCCATGCAGGAGAAACAGGCCATCATTGAGACGGATGCCCGTGAGAATAGTCTAGCACAGGCACAACTAATTCGTATCGGTGCCGAGGGCGAGACGGTTGTCAAGACCATCCAACCTACCGTATGGGGTAAGTTCCTGCGCTATCGTTATCTGAAGGTAGACTTCAGTGATGTCCGCCAGCCGGGGCTATATAAAATAAGGTATGCGAAATCGGAATCTTCCGTCTTCCGTATCGCTGCCGATGTCTACGACCGTGGTGTGTGGCAACCTGTCATCGAGTATTTCCTCCCTGTGCAGATGTGTCACATGCGCGTTAGCGAGAAATACCGTGTCTGGCATGATGCCTGTCACATGGACGATGCCCGTATGGCTGCCGTTGGCAACCATATCGACGGCTATGCCCAACAGCCTGGCTTGTCGAAATACAATGAAGGGGATATCGTTCCTGGAGTGAATATCGGTGGATGGCACGATGCTGGTGACTTCGACCTCCGTATTGAGTCGCAGGCAGGCGAGGCGTATATCCTTGCCCTTGCCTATGAGGCCTTTCATCCTGATATCGACGTGACTGCCATCGACCAACAGCGTCATCAGGTCGAGATCCATGAACCTGACGGCAAGAACGACATCCTGCAACAGATAGAGAATGGTGCCTTGACAGTGGTACGCAGTTATCAGGCGTTAGGCAGACTCTATCGTGGCATCATCTGTAATAACCTCCGCCAGTATGTGTTGCTGGGCGATGCTGCCGCTATGACCGACGGACAGATCGGTAATGATGACGACCGCTGTATATTTACCGAGGACAATCCCTTCCGTGCCTTGTCCACCGTTGCCCAGTTGGCTGGTGCCAGTCGTGCACTCAAAGGCTATAACGATGCACTCAGCAAGGAGTGTCTGGATATTGCCACTACTGTCTATGACCAGACACAGGTGAGTGGTTTTATGGAAGGCATGAAGATGCAGGCTGCCGTAGAACTCTATCTGACCACAGGACAGCAGTCCTATCTTGACTTCATCCTGGACCATCAGGAACTTGCTATCAGGGGCATCAACCGTTCTGGTTGGTTCATGGCTCGTGTCGTCCAGAAGATGGAAAAGATGAACGACGAGCGCGCTCGGACATTTGCTGAGGCTTTCCGTGCCGCCCTGCCTGGCTATCGTGCTGCATTGGAGAAACAAGTAGCCGAGACACCCTATGGTGTTCCATACCGTCCGTCTATCTGGGGCGCAGGCTGGGACATCCAGCGCTTTGGTTTTGAATACTATTTCCTGACGAGTGCCTATCCCGACATCTTCCCCAAAGAAACGGTGTTCAATGCCCTGAACTTCATCCTCGGCTGTCATCCGGGCAGCAATAACGCCTCGTTTGCCTCAGGTGTGGGTGCCAAGTCCGCCACAGTGGCATACGGTCTAAATCGTGCTGACTGGTCGTACATCCCTGGTGGTGTCGTCTCAGGTACAGCCCTCATCCGTCCTGACTTCCCCGAACTCCTGGAATTCCCCTTCCTCTGGCAACAAGTGGAGTATGTCTTAGGCGGCGGCTCGTCCCACTATATGTTCTTAGTATTGGCTGCACAACAACTTTTGGAGGATTGTCGGTAAGATTTATGAAACTGTCTCGTACAGTCAAAAAATGGTTGTCTTTGTGCTTTTTACAAAAAAATGTGTATCTTTGCACTCAAATAGAAACTAATAAGAAAACAATCATGGTACAAATTAGTAAGGTTAAGAAAGGTCATTAAAAACTTTTACAGATATGAAACTATCAACCAAAATCTTCATGTTAGCGTTGGCAGCGATGTTCGTTGTCAGCACACCTGCTGAAGCGCAGTGGGGCAGTCTGATTAAAGGAGCCCGCAAGGGCTTGGGTATTAAGACCAAGAAAGAGAAAAGAGAAGAAGCTGCTGCAAAGGAGGCACAGCGCAAAAGGGATTCTGTGCAGGTCGTCATTAACAGTATTACGCCTACCATTCCGCAACCAGCCCCTGACGGCACGAGGACGATGGCGATTCTGTGGCAGGGAAAGACAAAGATAGCTACATGGGATCCCGTGAGACTGGAGATTACGTTCAACAAGAAGTATGAAAGTGGTGAACTGGCTGGTCAGGATGTGAAGTATATGCTCGACCCGATAACGGGTGTTGTGAAGAGTAATATGGGCAACGAAGTAGGACGTATCAGCAATGATGGTACTATCGTGACTTCGAAACTGGGTACGCTCAACTATGATGCAAAGACCAATAAAGTATCGTTTAATGGTGAAGTGATTGGCGAGGCGACGATGCAGAAAGCCACATGCTACCACATGACTGTTGGCACGTTCGATGGACATGTGAGTCCGCTACTGACGACATTCGCACTTATTGGTGCACTGCTCTCGCCGGAGCAGGTGGCAGATATCCATGCCGACAAAATAAAACAAGACCAAGAGAAAGCCGCTCGTGAAGAGAAGGCACGTCAGGAACGTGCTGCCCGTGAGGAAGCTCAGCGGAAAGAGTGGGAGAACTTGAATTGTGAGATTATGGCAAGCAATGGTATAACACTGGGTTATGTAAGGTCGAACGGTGTCGTCGAAAACAGTTCTCATATCACTATCGGCTACATCAAGCAAAATGGTGTTATTGAAGGATCAAACCATATCACCATCGGCTATGTATCAGGTAACACGGTAGAGAAATCAAACCGTATCACACTCGGATACTTTGACGGTCGCACCTTCGAGAAGTCGAATCGCATCACTTGCGGCTATTACAACAGTGGTACTTTCGAGGCGAGCAACCGCATCACCATCGGCAGGTTTAGTGGAAAATACAACCATACAATCATCGCTGCCTGTTTCTTCTTTTTCTTCTTCCCAGATCAGGTGAATCAATAAGTAAATAAAGAACTCATAAATTATAAGACAAGATGAAAAAAATATTTTTATTGGTGGCTTTCGCAGCCATGACGATCACAGCAAGTGCACAGAAAAGTTTCGAACTGAGATTTCTCGGTACATACCCCGACATCATCGACTTTGCATGGAACTTAGTCACCATTAACGACGATGATCCAGAGGGAGAAACTGACGAATCGATGAATGCCGTCAAGGCAGCATTGGAGAAGTATCGTACGGGTATGGATTTGAATGAGAACGAGACACTTACTGTTGACAAGAAAAACGGTTTCCTGGTCTATGAGTCCAGATACGATCAACATTTGTTGAGAGTTGAGATGTGCTACTGGAACGAGGCTGACAAAAAACATAAACTGTTTGTCTGCTCCACATGGTGCTATGAGAATGGCAAACCCAGTCTGGGACAGTTTGACGGCATGTGTTTCCTCCGTTATAACAATGCCACGAAGAAGATGACCTTCTGCGAAGCCCCTGGCTTTGAAGTGAGTTATGACAATACCACCTACTCGCTGCCCCGCACTGGCAAGGACATCACTGTCACTAAGTGGAATGCCAATGGAACAAAGACGGAGAAGACACTGAAGTGGAATGGACATGGTTTTAGCAAGTAAATATAACGTGATATGATACAATCAATGACGGGCTATGGCAAGGCTGTCGTAGTCTATAAGGGAAAGAAAATCAATGTAGAAATCAAGTCGCTCAACTCGAAGCAGTTGGACCTGATGACGCGTATCGCTCCCCTCTACAGAGAGAAGGAGATGGAGATTCGTCAGATTGTCGCTGAGAAGTTGTTGAGGGGCAAAGTGGAGATGAGTGTCTGGATTGAGAAGGATGCCTCAGCTGAGGCGACTCCTGTGAATACGGCGCTGATGGAGAACTACTACCAGCAATTGAAGCGTTTTGCGGATGAGCATGGTCTGACAGGTATGGATTGGATGCAGACACTTGTTCGCATGCCCGATGTGCTCACAAAGACAGAGATAGAGGTTCTTGACGAAGAGGAATGGGCAATAGCCCGTACTGGTGTCGAGGAGGCAGTACAGCACTTAGTAGACTTCCGTACACAGGAAGGTGCTGCGTTGGAGAAGAAGTTTGCCGAGAAAATCGACAACATCGAGCATCTGCTGGCAAGTATCGAACCATACGAGAAGAGTCGCGTAGAGAAAATCCGTGCCCGTATCTTGGATGGCTTGAAACAGATTCCTGAGGCAGAGTATGACAAGAACCGCTTAGAACAGGAACTCATCTACTATATTGAAAAACTGGATATCAGTGAAGAGAAACAGCGTCTGACGAACCATTTGAAGTATTTCCGTGAGACGATGGCAGACAAAGCAGGTCAGGGTAAAAAACTCGGTTTCATCGCCCAGGAGATGGGACGTGAGATCAATACAACTGGTTCGAAGTCGAATCAGGCAGAGATGCAGAACATTGTGGTGATGATGAAGGACGAGTTGGAACAGATTAAAGAACAAGTGCTGAACGCTTTATAGTTCATAGTAATGAAAGGGAAACTGATTATTGTAAGTGCGCCGTCAGGGAGTGGTAAGTCGACCATCGTAAACTGGTTGATGCAGGAGCATCCGGAGTTGAATCTCTATTTCTCGATATCGTGTACGTCCCGTGCCCCTCGTGGAGAGGAGAAAGATGGTGTGGAGTATTTCTTCCTGACGCCAGAGGCTTTCAAGGAGAAGATAGAGAACGATGAGTTCTTGGAGTATGAGGAAGTCTATGAGAACCGTTTCTATGGTACGCTGAAGGCACAGGTGGAACGGCAGCGTGAGGCTGGACAGAATGTGGTGTTCGACGTGGATGTGAAAGGTGGTGTGAATATCAAGAAACACTATGGTAATAAGGCACTCAGTTTATTCATACAACCACCTTCTATTGAGGAACTTAGAAGACGACTTGAGGGTCGTGGTACGGATACTCAGGAAGCGATTGAACAACGGCTTGCTAAAGCAGCATACGAACTGACCTTTGCTCCTAAGTTCGATCGTGTTGTTGTCAACGACGACTTAGAGATAGCAAAACAGGAGACCTTCAATATCATCAATGACTTCCTGAAATGATCAAGACAGGCATCTTCGGCGGTTCGTTCAATCCTATCCATTGCGGACATATCGCACTGGCAAAGGAAATACTCCGGCAAACGGAGTTGGACGAGATATGGCTGATGGTGTCGCCACAGAATCCATTGAAACGCGAGGCAACTGATTTGTTGGAGGATGACCTGCGTTTCCAACTGGCACAGAAAGCATTGGAAGGGGTAGCGGGTGTTGAGGCTAGCGACTATGAGTTTCATCTCTCCAAGCCATCTTACACATGGCATACGCTCCAGCATCTCCAACAAGATTATCCCGACAGGGAATTCATGTTGGTGATAGGAGGAGATAACTGGGAACGTTTTACACGATGGTACCATTGGAAGGATATCCTGCGAGGATATAACGTGGTGGTATATCCCCGTGAAGGACAGGTTGGTACGATACAAGCGGAACTGTTGCCTGTATCGAGTACGGAAATCAGGGAACGGGTGAAACAAGGAGCGTCCATCGAAGGCTTGGTGCCTGATGTGATTATAGAAGATGTCAAACGACTTTATCGTTAATTGAGAATTGAATAAGGTCTTGCAGATAGTAGGATGGCTATGGAAACCCATACGTGTGAATGCGGCATTCTTCGTGTTCATGTTCGCCTTGGGCTATCTCTGTACACAGACGGAAATTCGTCTGCATCTGAAAGGCGCCAAGCCCTATGAGTTGTCTGCTACAGAACTCTTCTTCGATTTGTATGTCCTTTGTGTTTTACTAACGCTGATACCTCAGAAAGTCCGTATCTGGATTCGTGGTGTCATTGCTTTCATCCTTTATGCTGTTGCCTTGATAGATATGTTTTGTTATGTGCATTTTGAGTCGACACTGACTCCGACGATGCTCATGCTCTTTTTTGAGACTACAGGACGGGAGGCAGGCGAGTTCTTGGATTCCTATTTAGGATGGGACCTCATCACGTCGAAGACGGGATGGATATTGCTCATAGCCCTGTTACATATTCTTTGGGCAATCTTCAGTGCATGGTGGAAGAAGAACCAGGGGGACAGATCTCTGATGCCATTTAGAATCAAGCGACCTGTCCCTTTGATTCCGCCCATCATAGGCGTTTTTGCCTTTGCCCTGTTTGTCTATAGCGCTATTGCTTGCTGGCCTAACAAACAGGCGATGGTGCGGTTGATGTCGAAAGCGAATCTTGGAGAGGTGGAACATGAGTTGACAATGAAGGGATGTGCCAACCTCTATCTGCCCATTCATCGCATGGTGTTCAGCCTGTATGCCAATCGTCTCGCCTCTAAGCAGATTACGCAACTGTTAACAACGACAAAGAAAGTACAAGTTGACAGTTGTGACTTCCGCTGTCCGCAGATTGTATTGATTATCGGAGAAAGTTATAATAAGCACCGTTCCCAGTTGTATGGTTATGACAAGCCTACAACGCCCTGTCAGTTGAAACACATGCAGGATAGTACGCTCATCGCCTTTACCGATGTGGTGGCTCCTTGGAATCTGACGAGTTATGTGTTTAAGGATGTGTTCTCCCTATATGCTGTTGGAGACAAAGGCAACTGGACAGACCAACCGATGTTTCCGGAGATATTCCGAAAGGCTGGCTATCACGTGACCTTCCTTACCAATCAGTTCTTACCCAAAGCTGGTGAGGCTGTCTATGACTTCAGCGGTGGTTTCTTCTTGAATAATCCTGAACTGAGTAAGCTGTTATTTGATGACCGTAATAAGAGACTCCATCGTTATGATGATGGTATAGTAAAAGAAATGGATGCACGGGCGATAAAGAAACGTTATGCCCACCAGTTGACGATTCTCCATCTGATGGGACAGCATGTAGACTATCGGGGACGTTTCCCTGTGAAGACACGCAGGAAATTCGCGCCTGCCGACTATCCCGACAAGAAACTGACAGAGAAACGGTTGCAGATTAATGCAGACTATGACAATGCGACGCTTTATAACGATTCTATCGTTGAAGAGGTTATCCGTCGCTTCGATCACCAGAATGCCATCATTATCTATATGCCTGACCATGGGGAGGAATGCTTCAACACGCTTGATTACTATGGTCGTAACCACTCGGCAACCATTGACTATCGTCTTGCCCGTGAGGAGTTTGAGATACCTTTCTGGATATGGGCTTCAGAACCTTATCGCTTGTCTCATCCTCATGTATGGGAGGCTATCAAACGTTATCGGAACCGTCCATATATGACGGACTTGTTGCCGCATACCCTGCTGTTCTTAGCAGGAATCCATACGAAAGACTATCGGAAGGAGTATGATGTGCTGAATGGTGACTATAACGAGAAACGTCCGCGATTATTGAAAAACAGTGTAGATTATAATAAGCTTAAGCGTGAATAATGAGTTTCTGACACGGGATGAGTGTACGGCGATGCGGGGAATTGCCATCATCGCTATCATGTTACATAACTACTGTCATTTCATTGGAAAGATAGTCAAGGAGAACGAGTATCAGTTCTTCAACGCGCATAACGAAGGACTCTGGCAGGTCATCACACATCCTGATACGCTCTTGCCTGTTCATCTCTTATCGTATTTCGGACACTATGGTGTCCCTGTATTCCTCTTCCTCAGTGGTTTTGGACTGGTGATGAAGTATGAGCGGAAGATGCAGGAACAAGTGGCAGCAGTGCCTTTTATCCGTTACAACTACCTGAAACTGTTGCGAATGCTGATAGTGGGCTTCACCATCTTCATTATGGTGGATATCATGACGCCAGGGCGTTTTCAGTATCATTGGTACAACGTCATAGCCCAATTGCTGATGTATATTAATGTATTGCCAACACCCGATAAGATAATATGGCCGGGCATCTATTGGTTCTTCGGACTGATGCTGGAACTGTATATCGTCTATCGGTTGCTGTTGTATCGACAGAAAAACTGGGTGGTCATCGCTTTGGTTGCCATTTGTTGGTTGTTACAGGTATGCTGTGACCCTGAGGGCGAGACACTGAATCGCATACGCTATAACTTCATGGGAGGTATGTTACCTTTTGGAGCAGGTATCTTAGTGGGACGGTATATAGACAGGTTCCGTTGCTCCATGTCGCGTTGGCTATGGGCTGTAGTAGCAGTAGTCGTCTCTGCGTTGATATTTGTCATGTGTTTCCATTATCAGTCGTGGTTATGGATACCTATACTGATAATTATCGGCACTATCGCCATCGTGAAGGCCTTGCCACTCAAGGTGATGAGTCTAATGGTATGGTTTGGCGGTATTTCCGCTGCAATGTTCGTAGCACATCCCATTGCCCGTAAGATATTTATCACCGTTGCTTGGAGACAGGATATCTATGACGGACTGATGCTTTATGTTGTCGCTACCATCGCCCTCTCATGGGCTGTCAAGAAAATAATCGAACAAATACCGAGTCCAAAGCTATGAGTTTGAACGAGATTACATGGAAAGACATGAGTCGTTACCGGGGAGAGTTGATGGGTGCAGCCATCTTCTTCATCGTTCTCTTCCATGTGGGACTGCCTCGTAACGATACATTTTATGGTTTGTGCCGTTGTGGAAACATCGGTGTCGATATGTTTCTCTTTCTGAGTGGTATCGGACTCTGGTTCTCATGGGTGAAGAATCCGTCTGTCAAACAGTTCTATAAGCGCCGGTTGTTACGTATCTTTCCAGCCTGGCTCATCATGTCGTCACTCTATTATATCCCTCGTTTCGACTGGAATACGGATAGTATTATAGACCTGATAGGCGATATCACCATCAACTGGGATTTCTGGTTGCACGATGAGTTGACGTTCTGGTATATCCCTGCCATTATGATGCTCTATCTGTGGGCACCGTGGTATATGCGTCTGATACAACGGAGTTCTGCATGGCGTTGGCTGCCTGTCCTGATGATGGTATGGTGTATCTGTGTTCAATGGGTTATTCCTATCCATAAAACCGTCGGATATATCGAGATATTCTGGAGTCGTGTGCCTATCTTCTTCCTTGGTATTAACTGCGGTGAGTGGGTGAGGACGGAGAAGAAGATGGAGAAGGAAGCCTGGGGACTGGTTCTGTTGACTTTCCTGGCTACGGCAAGTGCGTGTATCTATCTCGAACAGGTGCGGCACGGACGCTTCCCGTTGTTTGCGGAGCGGATGATTTATATTCCGTTGACGGTATCTTTGTTATTGTTTCTTACAGAATTCTTCCGTCATACACCTTCCTGGCTGAATCGTGGAAGTGTCTTCCTCGGAACCATCAGTCTGGAACTCTATCTCATCCATCATCATTTCGTGATGGTGTATATCACGCCCTATCATTTGGGCTATTGGCCAACAGTATTGTTAACTTTGTTGTTTGCCGTACCCCTGTCGTGGTTGTTACATTACCTGATTAAACGTGTCATGCCATGAAGAAGATTGTTGCCTTTGACTTTGACGGGACACTCACTTCCCGAGATACGCTACTCATGTTTATCCTTCATGCCAAGGGTATTGATGCTTTTATAAGAGGTTTCCTATATCGTTTGCCGCTTATCATCATGATGAAGTTGAGGCTCTATCCCAACTATCAGGCAAAACAGAAAGTGTTCTCTTATTTCTTTAAGGGGATGACGATAGAAACCTTCAATTCACTGTGTCGTCATTTCGCAGAAAAGAACCACCATCTGTTGCGTCCAGAAGGACTGAAGACATTGAATGAGGCTTGGAATGCTGGAGCGGAAGTACTCATCATCAGTGCGTCTATTGACAACTGGGTACAACCTTTCTTCCCAAATGTGAAAGTGTTGGGGACACAGATAGAGGTGGAGGACGGACGACTGACAGGTCGTTTCCTGACCAAGAACTGCTATGGACAGGAGAAAGTGAATCGTATCAAGGAATTGTATCCTCATCGCGAGGAGTATCATCTGACGGCCTATGGTGACAGCAATGGTGATCGTGAACTGCTTGCCTTTGCCGATGAGGCGCATTATAAACCTTTTCGCTGATGAGACTGAGACGTGAGGAATGGATATTAGGACTTGCCGTCCTGTTGCTGTTAGTCATCCTGAATGGATTGCTGATAGCCAAATATGACGCGCTATTCTCGGTAATAAGTGATGATTATGGTAAACTGTTATCCTATAACTACCACGTATCAGGCTTTGATGCCACCACCTATTCCGTATTGACGGAGTGGGGTATGAAATACGATGTGCTGCGTCATCCGCTGCTGCCCTATCTCATGTGGCTACCTTATGGACTGAATCAGATACTGATATCACTGATGGGTATCAATGGAGCCTTGTATATTGCTGCCGTTATTATCCTTTTCTTTGGTTTTTGTACTACCATCATCCTCTACCGCATCCTACATGAGCTGATAGGATTAGGTAGATGGGATGCCACCTTGTTGACAGTATTTTTCTTCAGTCTTGCCTATGTCCTGGTGACTTATATCACCACCGATCATTTCGGCATCTCCCTCTTTTTGATTTTATGGTCCCTCTATCTGATTGCCAAGGCATCGAAGGAGGGGCGTGTGTTGAGTACATGGAAATCTGTCTTGCTGGTGTTTCTCACAGCCGGCGTGACCTTGACGAACGGTGCCAAGGTGCTTGCAGCCGAATTGATAGCCCGTGGCAAAGGCTTTTTTCATTGGAAGTATTTTATTATTGCTATTGGCTGTTGGCTATTGGCTGTTGGCTTGGGATTGTGGGAGGAGCGTGTGTATGTCTATCCCAAGGAACAGGCAGAGAAGAGATACTTTCAGGAACACAAGGCGGAGATGACGAAGAAGGCAAGGGAAAATTCTAGGCGATACAAGCATGCTCCTTGGGTTATCCACAAAGGAAAACCTTTTGGAAAGGGCAGTATCCTCAAATGGACGGACAAGACAACTTCCCGTTGGGAGACACTGAAGGAGAATGTCTTTGGAGAGTCTCTCCAGTTGCATGACAATTATGTATTGGATGATGTTCTGAACAGTGCGCGCCCCGTATTGTTGTCGTATCATCATCCATGGAATTATGTCGTAGAGGTTTTGTTGGTTCTCCTGTTACTTGCAGGTATCTATTGTGGATTCCGTGAACGGTTGTTATGGATGTGTCTGTTGGGTATTGTGCCCGATGCCCTGATGCATATAGGCTTGGGGTTTGCTATCAACGAGATATATATTATGTCGGCACACTGGATTTATGTCTTCCCCATTGCCATCGCTTACTTGCTAAAAGCTAAAAGCCAACAACTAATCGCTAACAGTCTCAGGACACTCGTCGCTCTCTTGACAATCTATTTATTGATATATAATGTCGGACTTATTGTGGAGTGGACGCAACATCCTCCTGTCTCCATTGCATTCTGGTTTGACTAAAAGATAGAGGGTATGAAGAAGATATTTGATTTTCTGCACATCAGGAAGGAAGAACGGGGAATGGTCTTTGTTTTTGTTCTGTTGAGTGCTTTTCTTCATGCATGTTGCATCTGGTGTTATTCCGATTCGTTTCTGAAGGAGTCGATAGACAGTGGCGATGTGTTCTATAGTCAGTTCCATGTGTCAGGCTACGACCCTATCACCTATGCCGTTGTCACCCACTGGGGCACTACCTATCAAGTGTTCCGTCATCCGTTGTTGGCCTTCTTTGTTTATCCTCTTTTCCTGTTGAACAACGGACTGATAGCCCTAACAGGCTATAACCTCGTACAATATCTCCTGGGACTTCTGATATTGGTATGCAATACATATTCCGTTCTATTCCTCTATCGTATCTTCTGTGAGATTATCGGACTATTACGGAAGGATGCCATCCTGCTCACCTTCCTGTTTTACGGTTTTGCCCATATCATGGTGGCGAGTATCGTGCCCGACCATTTCACGGTGTCGATGTGTCTGTTGCTCATGGCACTCTATCTGTCTGGCAGTTATATGCGGAAGGGTAAGGAATGGACGATTATTCAGACGGTCGTCTTGTTTGTCATTACGGCAGGTATTACGTTGAGCAATGGTGTGAAGATATACATGGATGCCTTGTTTACCAACGGCAAACGATTCTTCTGTCCGAAGTACCTGTTGTTGGCGGTTATCCTGCCTGCTGCGTTGATGTGGGGCTTTGCTAACTGGGAATATCGTACCTATATACAACCCAGGGAGAAAGAACAACGGAGGACGATGATAAAACAGCAAAAGATAGCGAAGCAACGTGCTTATGAGGCGTTTATGGATACTACTTCAATTACCAACCCTGATGAGCAACAGGCGGCATTCACAAAGATGTACCGCATCCAACAGAACAAGGAGGCAAAGGAGCGGTGGAAAAGTATGCATAAGGGAATGCCCATCAAAAGCAAGAATATGTTCCTGCGATGGACGGACGTGACAACACCCCGTTGGGACTCGATGGTGGAGAATCTCTTCGGAGAGTCCCTTTTGTTGCACCAGGATTATCTGTTAGAGGATACCATGGGCAATCGCCCGTTGATTGTAACATACCGTTGGTGGGTATGTTATGTCGTGGAGGTCATCTTAGTCATTCTCTTCCTCATCGGCTTATGGATAGGACGTAAGAGTCGTTTCCTATGGCTTACACTTGCAGGCTTCGCCTTCGATATGGTGATTCATCTGGGACTGGGTTTCGGTTTGAACGAGGTATATATCATGGCCTCTCACTGGGCATTTGTGATGCCGATAGGTATAGCGTATTTAGTATTGGCAGCCTCTCGTAATAACGTTATGCCGTTATACCGTTATATCGTTCTTCGGATTCTTCTCGTCCTCCTCACGGTCTTCCTTTGGATCTATAACGGCAGCCTGTTGGTCAGTTACCTTTTAGGAGGTACTATTGGTAATTGATATGTCCTGTATTCTTCTTGACTCGGAAGACAACAGCGTTCCAGATCGACTTGAAGTTTCCGTAGCGGAGGTTACGCCATAGTTCCTCGAGACTCCTGCCAATCTTGATCCAAGGATGTCCCCATGCCATGATGCGATAGACACGCTGTTTGTATTCCACGTTCTCAATGACATACTGCGGATGTCTCAACGGGAACTCCATCTCGTAGGACGGCATCGTCAGCAATTGCTGCATCCGCATGGGCAATGTCTTCATCGCACTCTGGAAATGGGCAGACTCTTCGGAAACGGCAGTATTCTGAATCATATTACGGGTAGGTACGATGGTAAGTCCGGAATGCAGCATGTTATACGACCAGTAGACGGTTTCATAGATGGGATTGCCTGCCTCTTTGTGCTTGCGGAGCTTCTTGATCATCTCCTCCCGTTCCCCATGTGCCTTGACACAGGTCTCTAACTGGTGCATGTCGAACGCACTGTCTACTACCTTGTATTGGTCGTCCCACTGGTTGACGACCCTGCCCCACGATGCCCATCCCCAGATACTGAAGACAGACGTAAACAGATAGTCATAGGGTGCCTCGGTCTTCTCCTCATGGTTAAAACCGGCAATCATTGTGATACGCTCGTCGTGCTCATAACGGTCGAGCATCTCCTTGCAGAAACGGATAAACGAAACGGCAGGGGTGGAATCATCCTCGATGACGATACATTTGTCATACAATGAGAAGGCCCATCGCTGTGCTTGGTAATTGGAAGCCCAGGCGCCCGAGTTTTCCGTATGGTAGTTGCGGTGCACCTCACATTCCCAGTTTATCGCCTCATCAGCGACAATCTGTTTCGCTGCCTCAATCTTCTGGGCTTCTTCCTGATTCCTTGGACCGTCCTGATAAAGCAGCAGCCGGGATGGACGTGCCTTCTTGATTGCGTCGAAGGTACGCTTCAGTGTCTCTTGCCGTGTGAAGAATATCAATAGGACAGCGACATCGTTTTCTGCAGGGTATTTCATCATATTGAGTTTTGTACGCGTTTAACATAATAATGCTTTAACAGCAGGTAGCTCCAGCGTAGCAGTTTCCTTGTGGAACGATGATAGAACAGCAGGACACAACAACGAAGCAACCATGTGGTAGGTGGAAAATGACAAGAGTCATTGACCTCCTTGGGAGTCAGTCCTATGCGCATGGCATGATACAGGGGATTCAGCAGGCCCAATTCAAAGGGGTAGACATACCGCCTTGCGGTGTCGCGGTCTTTCAGGAACTGGCCTACTACACGGTTGGCAGCTAAATAGGACTGGATATTACGATGGTTAAGCCAGTTAAAGAACGTCCCTGTGGTATTCTCGCGATAATGGGTCACCACATCGTCGATAAAGGCATGTGATGAGGCCTGGAACAGCAGACGGGGCATCACACAGTAGTCCTCTGCCATATTAATACCCTCTACGAAGTCGATGTTTCCCTCTGTATGCAGGCATCGGCGTATGAGTCGTCCCCATACGTGGTGTTCAATCGTGTTCTGGACCAGCATCAGGCGCAACATCGCATCTCTGTCGCCTTTGAAAGGCAGGATGGCTTCTCCCAGACGGCCATCGGCATACAAGCGGCGATAGGCTCCGGATACGATATCGGCATCTGTCTCCTGCTGTCGTCGGTAGAGTTTCTCTACGGCATCGGTAGCCATCACGTCATCGCTGTCTGCATAGATGATAAAATCGCTCTGTGAAGCATGTAGCAGGGTAGCACGTGCGGCTCCTAGTCCTCTGTTGCGGTCGTGTTGGATGATTTGCACCTGCTGCTGTCTCTTCGGATAGCGTTCCAAGACACTACGAAGTACCTCTATGCTGCGGTCTGGTGTACAGTCGTCGACGAAGATATACTCCAAATCATCGTAGGTCTGTTCGAAGAGTGAGACAGCACATGCTTCCATGAACTGTTCTACACCATAGACGGGAACTAGTATTGATATTCTCATGGGCTATTGTCTCTTATTCTTTTTAAACAGGAAGTTGATGCATTCTTCTAATGTCTGGGCATGTAACAGTTTCAGAATACCGAGATATAATAGGGTAACTAGTATGATACGTATGGTAAAGAGCAACCAAAGGGTATCCGTCCAAAGGGTAGCATATCGGGTTATCATCATGCAGACGGTTGCGATGAGGGCAAAGGGAATGATGTCCTTCAGGGCATCCAGCGTCTTGAGTGGATGGATGCGGCGCAGGGCATAATGCCAACAGATGGTGAACAGCACATTGAGTGCCGAGAAAGCTGCCACCATCACGGTGATGCCCCGTGACGACAGACTCAAGGTGATACCTATCTGGAGCACAATCTGTAGTGATACCAACCGCAGGTAGATGTCTGACCGGCTATGACTGATGATAAAGTTCTGATACAGGGTATGGAGGGGTAGGAAGGCTCCACCCACACACAGTATCTGTAATAAAGGTACACAACGTTCCCACGTAGGACCGACAGTCAGCATGATGAACTCATAGGCTACTAATGAAAGCCCTAGCATCAAAGGGAACGAGAGGAAGGCAGCGAAGCGGAGCATCTTCCGGAAGACACGCTCTTGCCGTTCTTTCTCGTCGGTAACATTGGAAAGAACGGGTTGTGCCACCTGTGTCATCGTGTTGGCTATCAGCGAACTGCCCATTGTGTTCCATTTGTTGGCTTGGCTATACAGTCCGACCGTCGTGATAGGCAGCAGTTTTCCAAAGATAAAGGTCAGCACGTTCTGGCTCACCACCGTGAGCATGTTGGTCACCAATAACTTCGACGAGAATCGGAACATGTTCCTGACGGGGCTGAAGTCAACAGGCAACATGGGTATCCATCGTGTGAAAACATACTTGATGATAGTGGCTACCGTGATGAAGATAACCTGTTGCCAGGCCAGACTCCAATACCCCCATCCGTTCCAAGCCATCCATACACCGCAACAGCCTGAAACGATGAGAGCGGTGACACCAGCTATTGTCTGTTCACGGTTGCGAAGCTCTATCCAAAGCATGGCATTAGGCACGATGCCTGTGGCTGAGATGGGGATGGTGAGGAATACCAGTCTGGAAACATCGGTCAATGCTGGTTGTTCAAAGAACCGTGCAATAAGGGGGGCACAGAAAAAGAGGATGATATAGATGGAGCATCCTGCTAGGATATTAAACCATGCGACGGCATTATAGTCGCGCTTTGTGGGGGGCTTCAGATTGGCTAAGGCCTGCGAGAAACCTGCTGCCTGGATACATCCTGCCAGTGCCGTAAAGATGGTGAGCAAAGCCACGATGCCGTAGTCTTCCTCGGAAAGCCTGCGCGCCAGGATAATACCGAATACAAGGTTCAACACTTGGGTCGTACCATTATTAATGGCTCCCCAAGCAATACCCTTTGCCGTCCGTTCCTTTAGATTCTCTGTCCCCATTTGAGTGCAAAGGTACAAAATTTTCTATTTATCGTATCTTCTGAGCCGCTATTTTTTTCGCTTTAGTCGCAGACGGTGGTGACAGTTTCCCTTTCAGATAAGCTTCGATGATCAGTCCGGCAATGGGTGCTGCCATGTCTGCTCCGAAACCGCCATGTTCAATATATACAGAAACGGCAAGCTTCGGTTCACTCATGGGGGCAAAACCGATAAAGGCAGAGTGGTCTTTGCCGGGATTTTCTACTGTCCCTGTCTTTCCGCAGATGGGATAAGTGGTACGGATGCATGTTGCCGTTCCATTCTCCACTGCCATTTTCATACCCTCTATTACAGGGAGGTATGCAGACTCTTTCACCTTTGTCCAACGTTTGGTGAGATAACGCTGGTTCTTAGTCCCTTGATGGATATGAGGCACATAATACCACCCTCGGTTGGCAATGGTTACTGCCAGGTTGCAGAGTTGCAGGGGCGTACAGGTCACATCCCCTTGTCCCATGCCTGCCCACCAGATTGTCTTGCCGTCCCAGTTGTTCTTATAGCGCCTATTCAGATAGTCGGCACCAGCCAACAGACCGCCTTGTTCTCCTTCGATATCAATATGCATCGGTCCACCCAGTCCCATGCTCTGCATATAACTGCGCCATGTATTGATGGCCTCGGTCTTGTCATTATAGATAAAGTCGTCATTAATCATGGAGGCAAAGGTCATCAGGAACCATGTGTTGCAACTTTTTGCCAACGCGTCTTTGAGAGCCAATGGAGAACGGTGCTGATGACAGCCTACCTTGATGTTCTCGTCAGTCACTCCGTTGTTACAGACGACATGCGTGGCTGGTGTGACGATACCTTCCGACAATAAGGTCAGTGCCTGCGCTGTCTTAAAAGTTGAACCAGGAGCCTGTGGCTTTCCGATGGCAAGTCGCACATCACTCCCTTTTGGGGTATTCGTCGCTATACAAAGTATTTCACCGTTGGCAGGATTGATGGCCACGATACTGCCCGTCTTCCCTGTCAACAGTTGTTCACCCAGTCGTTGCAGTATCGGACGTATTGTCAAAGGACCGTCTTTTGGCAACTGCTGACATAACGCCCCTAAGCTTCCTCCTATCATGATGCCCCACAAGATCAGTCTTTTCATATTGCAAATTCATTTTCATTTTGCGACTACAAAGGTACGAAGAATGAATGATAGTCGCAAGAGTTTCACAAGATTTCTTGGTGACTTAGTTCGAGAATGAAAAGAAAAACCTGTTTTCCTTTTGCATTCTTCTCACTTAATCGTACCTTTGCAACTGCAATGAAAAAGATATGTGACTTTATAGCCCGATGGATGGGACTGATGGTATTGATGGTGGCAGCAGTATCGCTACTGATGCCAGCGTCTTTCTTATGGATAGACACATGGGCAATCAATCCGTTGCTGGGCGTCATTATGTTTGGTATGGGCCTGACACTCTCACCCCACGATTTCCGCATTGTGTTGAGTCGTCCAAAGGATATCCTGATCGGTTGTCTCGCCCAGTTTACAGTAATGCCGCTATTGGCGTGGGGACTGACATGGGCGTTTGCACTACCTAAAGAGTTAGCATTGGGTGTCATGCTGGTGGGGTGTTGTCCTGGTGGTACTGCCTCGAATGTCATCACCTATTTGGCGAAAGGCGATCTGGCACTGTCGGTAGGTATGACAGCAACTTCCACGCTACTTGCCCCTGTATTAACCCCATTACTGGTATGGCTCTTGGCAGGTACGATGGTTGACGTAAATACCCTCGGTATGTTACAAAGCATCGTGTATGTCGTCATCGCACCCATTATCGTGGGGTTGTTATGTCAGCGTTTCCTGCCAGAACTGACCAAAAGTGTTGTACCCTATCTGCCCGCCTTCTCGTCTATCGTCATTGCCTTGACGGTAGGCGTCGTCGTATCACATAATGCCGACAGGTTGTTGATGGGTGGACTCATCGTTATCCTCGTCGTCATGATGCACAACCTGTTAGGACTCTCCACAGGTTTCCTAATAGGCAAGTTGTTACATATACCTAAACCAAAGTGTGTCGCCCTCAGTATTGAGGTAGGTATGCAGAACTCAGGACTTGCCTCCTCATTGGCAGTGCTTCATTTCGCCGCCTATCCCCTCGCAGCCATTCCTGGAGCCATTTTCAGCGTATGGCATAACATCAGCGGGGCTTTGGCAGCGAAACTCTATCAATGTGGAGAAAAAAGCAAATAAATACGCATTCTTTTCGCCATCTCGATTTTTTGCATTAACTTTGCAGGTCAAATAGAAAAGACGAGAAAACATGTCATGTATCTTACATATAGAGACCAGTACGTCAGTATGTTCTGTTGCCGTATCGGAAGACAGTCACTGCATCTGGCATGAGGAAGACCATAGCGGTCCGAACCATGCAGAACGCTTGGGCTCGATGGTTGACGAGGCGCTGTCGTTTACCGACAACCACGCCATCCCCTTTGATGCCGTTGCAGTGAGTTGCGGTCCTGGTTCCTATACAGGTCTGCGCATCGGTGTGTCGATGGCAAAGGGTATCTGTTACGGGCGTGACTTGAAGTTGATTGCGGTGCCGACACTCGAACTGTTGTGTGTGCCAGTATTGTTAAGAGAGCAAATAGCCAACAGCCAAGAGCCAATGGCTAAAGAACCCCTGCTTTGTCCAATGCTTGACGCACGAAGAATGGAGGTCTATGCCGCCCTCTATGACCGGGCTCTCCATGAGATACGTCCCGTCAGTGCTGACATTGTCAGTGCAGAAACCTACAAGCAATGGCTTGATGAGTGTCCTGTGTATTTCTTCGGTAATGGTGCCAGGAAGTGTATGGAGGTCATCAACCACCCCAACGCCCACTTCATTGACGGTATTGAGCCGATTGCCAAGTGGATGCAGCCTCTTGCCGAGAAACGCCTGCTGAACGAGAAGACGGAGAATGTCGCCTACTTCGTGCCATACTATCTGAAAGACTTTGTGGCTTTGAAACCCAAGAAATTATTATAACCCATGAATATAGAAGGATTAGACTACAACACGCAACGGGAGAAGTTGCTGATGCCCGAATACGGGCGCGAGATTCAGAAAATGGTGGACCATGCTGTCAGTCTGCCCGACAAAGCGGAGCGACAGAAATGCGCCAATACTATCATCCACCTGATGGAGAGCAAGAATCCCCTGCTAAAAGACGGTGAGGACTATGAGCAGGCTTTGTGGGACCATCTCTATCTGATGAGTCACAAACAACTGGATATCGACTGGCCCTTTGATGTCAGTGAGGCAGAGAAAATCTTGTCGAAACCAGCCCCTATGGAGCATCCGACAGGAAATGTCCAATTGCGTCACTATGGACGACTCATGGAAGAGGTCTTCGAAAAACTGAAAACCATGCCTGAGGGAGAGGAACGTGATGAACTGGTGCGCCTAACAGCCAATCAAATGAAGCGCAATCTCGCTGCATGGGGACATGGACCGATGGACGATGAGAAGGTGGCTGACGACCTCGCACGCTTCACGGACGGAAAGATTCAGATAGACCTTTCTTCCTTCCGCTTCGACCATATCGCAGCGGTTCTGAATAATGATAACGTAAAGCGCAACGGTAAAAAGAAAAAATAAATGGCATCATTCAAAATTGAAGGCGGACGATTGCTCAGCGGCACTATTACTCCACAGGGTGCTAAGAACGAGGCATTGGAGGTCATTTGTGCTACCTTGCTCACCGGTGAGGAGGTGACGATACATAATATCCCTGATATCCGTGATGTGAATAACCTCATCCAACTGCTCAAGGATATTGGCGTAAAGGTCACGAATACTAAAAGCCAACAGCCAACAGTTAACAGCTACACTTTCCAAGCCGACCAACTCGACCTGAAATACCTGGAGAGCGACGAGTTTGTACAGAAATGTGCAGCACTGCGCGGCTCTGTTATGATGATTGGCCCGCTGTTGGCTCGGATGGGCAAGGCTATCATCACCAAGCCAGGCGGTGACAAGATAGGAAGGAGACGTTTGGACACCCACTTCATGGGTTTTAAGTGCTTGGGTGCCAAGTTCCACCATATTGAGCATCGTAACGTCTACGAGATAGGAGCCAAGAAACTGAAGGGTGCCTATATGTTGCTCGACGAGGCTTCCGTGACGGGTACGGCGAATATTGTGATGGCTGCCGTCTTCGCTGAAGGTACGACGACCATCTATAACGCTGCTTGCGAGCCTTATATCCAACAACTCTGCCACATGCTCAATAATATGGGAGCAAATATTAGCGGCATTGGCTCCAACTTGCTGACCATCGTTGGTGTAGAGAGCCTGCATGGTACGGAACACAAATTGTTACCCGACATGATTGAGGTGGGTTCCTTCATCGGACTTGCTGCGATGGTGGGCGACGGCATCCGTATCAAAGACGTGTCACTGAAAGACCTCGGTATCATCCCTGATGCCTTCAGACGATTGGGCGTCAAGGTGGAGACTGACGGCGATGACCTGTATATCCCACGACAGAAACACTATGTCGTAGACTCATTTATCGATGGGACCATCATGACACTGGCCGATGCACCTTGGCCTGGACTGACACCCGACTTGTTGAGTGTTCTCATCGTAGTAGCCACACAGGGACGTGGTTCTGTCCTCTTCCACCAAAAGATGTTCGAGAGTCGTCTGTTCTTCGTCGACCGTCTCATTGACATGGGAGCGCAGATCATCCTTTGTGACCCCCATCGTGCCGTCGTCGTAGGACATGACCGCAAACTGACACTCCGTGCCAGCAGAATGTCGAGTCCTGATATCCGTGCAGGTATCGCCTTGCTGATTGCCGCCTTGAGTGCCAACGGCACCAGTACCATCAGTAATATCGAACAGATAGACCGTGGTTACGAGAACATCGAAGGACGACTCAATGCGCTGGGGGCTAAGATAACTAGAAATGATTAAGAACGAAGAGGTTTACAAGATAGGCAGGCTTGGTAAGTCGCACGGTATCAAGGGAGAGATATCGTTCCAGTTCGACGACGATGTCTTCGACCGTGTGGATGCCGACTACCTCGTCTTGGAGATAGACGGTATCCTCGTACCATTCTTTATGGAGGAATATCGTTTCCGCTCCGACTCCCTCGCCCTGGTGAAGTTCTGCGATATCGACACCCAGGAGCGTGCCTCTGAACTGACTGGCTGTGACGTGTATTTTCCACGTGCCTTGGCGGAAGAAGACGATACACCGACTCTTGCTTCCCTCGTAGGTTTCGACTTAGTTGAAGCGTCCAATAACAAAAAGATAGGCACCATCGCCTCCATCGACGACAATACCGCCAATATCCTCTTCGAACTGGAAGACGGACGACTCATCCCAGCTACGGATGACCTTATCACAGATATCAATACCAAGGACAGAACAATAAAAATGGAAATCCCTCAGGGATTGTTAGAACTATGAAGAAAAGACAAATAGCCATCCTCGGCTCCACAGGGTCGATAGGCACACAGGCACTACAGGTCATTGAGGAGCATAGCGACCTCTATGAGGTGTATTGCCTGACAGCCAATAACAAGGTGGAACTGCTGGCAGAACAAGCCCATCGCTTCAAGCCTGCTGCCATCGTCATTGCCAACGAGACTCGCTACGACGAGTTGAAACGGTTGATGGACGACATACCCGACGTGAAGGTATATGCAGGAAAACAAGCCCTCGACGAAATCGTGGAGGCTGGTCCTATCGATATGGTGCTGACAGCAATGGTGGGTTTCGCAGGACTGTCACCTACGATTCATGCTGTCAAGGCACGTAAGGCTATTGCCCTCGCCAACAAAGAAACACTGGTAGTGGCAGGTGAGTTGATTCAAGACCTCGCCACACAATACCATGTTCCTATCCTGCCTGTGGACAGTGAGCACTCTGCCATCTTCCAGAGCCTGGTAGGCGAAGACCATAATCCTATCGAGAAGATTCTGCTCACAGCCAGTGGAGGACCTTTCCGTAATATGACGATGGAGCAGATTGCCAAGGTGACAAAGGACGATGCCCTGCGCCATCCTACATGGGATATGGGGGCGAAGATCACTATCGACTCAGCCACGATGATGAACAAAGGCTTCGAGGTGGTAGAGGCGAAATGGCTCTTTGGTGTGAAAGCGTCACAGATACAAGTACTGGTACATCCACAGAGTATTGTGCATAGTGCTGTACAGTTTGAGGATGGTGCTGTCAAGGCGCAACTTGGTGTGCCTGACATGCGACTGCCTATCCAGTATGCGTTCTCCTATCCCCGTAGACTTTCGCTCAGTGGAAGCAGACTAGACCTCTTTGCTGCCCAGCATCTGGATTTCTTTGAGCCTGACCTCAAGAAGTTCCGCTGTCTTGCCCTTGCCTTCGAGGCGATTCAGAAAGGTGGTAACATGCCGTGTATCGTTAATGCCGCCAACGAGATTGTCAACCGCGGCTTCTTAGAAGACAAGTGTACGTTCCTCCAGATGAGCGACATCATCGCCGAGACCATGCAACGTTGCACCTTCGATGCCACTCCTAACTACGATACATACATCGCCACAGATGCCGAAGCCAGACGCATTGCAAGTGCGATGCTTGGCAGTTAGTCATTAGCAGTTAGCTATTAGAATTAATAGAAATAAATATTCATAAGCCAATAGCCAAAGGCTAAAGGCTAAAAGCAAAACAAATGGAAGTATTTTTAATAAGAGTATTACAATTCATCCTTGCCATCTCCCTGCTGGTATTGCTCCACGAGGGAGGACATTTCTTCTTCGCTAAACTCTTCGGAGTACGCGTAGATAAGTTCTATGTGTTCTTCGACTGGAAGTTCAGCCTGTTTAAGTTCAAGCCCAAAGGTAGTGACACCGAATATGGTATCGGCTGGTTGCCTTTAGGCGGCTATTGTAAGATAGCAGGTATGATTGACGAGAGTTTTGATACAGAACAGATGAAACAACCTGAACAACCTTGGGAGTTCCGTTCGAAACCCGCTTGGCAGCGCCTATTGATTATGATTGGCGGCGTCTTGGTGAATTTCCTTCTCGCTTTGTTTATCTACTCGATGATTCTGTTCTATTGGGGTGACACCTATATCCCTGTGAAGGATATGACACTGGGTATGAAGTTCAACCAAGAGGCAAAGTCGTATGGTTTCAAGGACGGTGATATCCTGATAGGTACAGAGACGAAGGCTTTCAAGGACTTCAGTGCCGATCTCTATCGTGATATCTCCGAGGCAAAGCGTGTGGATATCCTCCGCAATGGTAAGAAGATGAGCATTAGCCTGCCTGGTGACCTGAATCTGTTAGGTATGTTGAAGGCTGACCCAGCCTTTGTGCGTCCACTGATACCTTCTAAGATTGATAGTATCTACCCAGGTACACCTGCCGAGAAGATTGGTATCAAGGCTGGCGACCATATCCTTGCCCTCAACGGTTCCCCTGTCGACTCCTACAATGAGTTCATTGACCTGTTAGGTCGTCGTCAGGATTTACTCGATACGGCGACCTCGCCTGCCGACAGCCTGAAGGCACGTACTGTGACGATTGTCTTTGGTAATGAGAGCAAAACAGATACAGTTACCACTCAACTGACATCTGACCTGAAACTGGGTGTTACCTTCAGCAGTCTCGCAGGACTCTATGAGCCTGTCACAAAGGAATACGGTTTCTTGGAGAGTATTCCTGCTGGTATCCAATACGGCTGTGATGTACTTGGCAGTTATGTGGGTGATATGAAATACGTGTTTACGGCTGACGGGGCGAAGTCACTGGGTGGTTTCGGAGCCATCGGCAGCCTTTTCCCACCTATGTGGGACTGGTATATGTTCTGGAAGATGACAGCTTTTCTCAGCATCATCCTTGCCTTCATGAACATTCTGCCTATTCCTGCCTTAGATGGTGGACATGTGTTATTCCTGTTGTATGAGATCATCACACGTCGCAAGCCCTCCGAGACCTTCATGATTCGTGCAGAATATGTCGGTTTCGGCATCCTCATCCTCTTGATGGTTGTCGCGAATCTCAATGACATCCTGCGCTGGTTAGGATATCTATAGTTCCTATAGTTCCCATAGTTCTCATAGTCCCTATATTATATATATAAGGTGTACGATTAGGAACTGGATAAGTTAAATAATATTAAATGTTTAGCTTATCCAGTTCTTCGTTTTCCACATTCGAGAGAAAAGCCGTACCTTTGCAGTCCGATTATTGGGGAGAGACTTAGAATCCCCGTGGATTGTGTGTAAATAGCGGTGTCTTTGGCCGGGCACAGCGGTTTGTGAATCACGATTCAGCCGAAAGGCACAGACGTTAGACTACTGCGGAGCGTTAGACTCTCTGCTGTGGTATATGTTTGTGTGTAAGAGAAAAGAAAAAATGTTTTTTAGTAGTAAAATTTAAAAGTAAAAATGGACACTTTAAGTTACAAGACTCTTTCCGTCTCAAAGGAAGCTGCCCGTGAGCAGAAGCAGTGGGTGGTCATCGACGCTACCGATCAGGTAGTGGGCCGCTTGGCTTCTAAGGTCGCAAAGTTGATTCGTGGAAAGTACAAGCCCAACTTCACTCCTAATCAGGACTGTGGAGACAATGTTATCATCATCAATGCCGCTAAAGTGAAGTTTACCGGCAAGAAAGAGACTGACAAGGTATATACCCGTTATACTGGTTATCCTGGTGGTCAGCGTTTCAGTACTCCTGCTGAGTTGCGTAAGACAACATATGGCGTGGAGCGTTTCCTGAAGCACGCTGTCAAGGGCATGCTGCCCAAAGGTCCCCTCGGACGCAGTTTGCTGGACAACCTCTATATCTATGAGGGAACAGAGCACAAGCACGAGGCACAGAAGCCAAAAGCAATTGATATTAACCAGTATAAATAATAAGATAGAAGATGGAAGTAATTAACGCAATAGGTCGTCGCAAGAGCTCAGTAGCTCGCGTCTATCTGTCGGAAGGAACCGGCAAGATCACGATCAACAAGAAGGACTTAACCGAATATTTCCCCTCTGCCATCCTGCAGTACGTGGTGAAGCAGCCGCTCAACCTGCTGGAGTGTGCCA